>Ga0180433_10002642_pt1 | contig 27343 bp, 25 predicted proteins | sample SS_ome_8_FD_132980 | JGI IMG/M metagenome (GOLD analysis project Ga0180433, IMG submission 132980) | Hypersaline lake sediment archaeal communities from the Salton Sea, California, USA - SS_1_D_1 metaG | ecosystem: Environmental > Aquatic > Non-marine Saline and Alkaline > Hypersaline >... | reverse complement strand
TGATGGATCTCAATGCCATTTTTTGCCAGACCACCGGAAAGAGGGTTGATTTCTCCGATTTTAATGGTTGAGGCATAACTCGTGTTGCTCGGGAACGCGAGGAACCATATGCACAAAATGATGCAACCGTATTTATGAAGTGATAAAAAAAAGTGTTGATGATTTTTCGATAATTTTTTCATGGCAAACAGTTTAAATGATCTTTTAACCTGGATCGGCAAGGTGAATCCTTTTGGCAAAACATCCAATTCTCAGGTCGTTGAAAATTGGATGTTTATTTTCCTGTAAAGGGTTGATGAATCACGAAAGCGTTACCTTGGATCCTACACTGTTAAGTGCAAAACTTGACGGAAACTCTTCTTGTAATCGCCCGATAGCTTTCCAGCCGGTACAATGCATGGGAATTAACACTTCAGGATTCAATTTTTCCAGTTCCGCGAATGTCTTGTCATGGATTTTTTCAAAAAACAGTCCGGAAAGATGGAACCCTCCCAGCACTGCCTGGATATTTTGTTCCCCGGTTGTTTTCTGTGCAAACCTAATGGTATTAATAATACCTGCATGAGCGCATCCGGAGATCACGACCAGACCCTTTCCGTTGAGGTTAACAACAATGGATTGATCGTCGATAAAGGGATCAAACACTAATTCTCCGTCTTTTTCTTTAAGCGCATTGGGCATTCCTTGTTCAAATTCCGTTGTTCTCTCCACCTCTCCGGTTACCATCATCATATCATCGGCGATCAGGGTCGGTGTTTTGCTTTCCACGATTTCAACATTTTTCTGTTCAAGTTCATCTCTAACCAGGGTTCGGGGAAAAAGGCGAGTGCTCCCATCCGGGGTTCGGGTATAACGAGGAAACTCAAATGCACCGGGATGAACTACCAGGGGAATTGTTCCGGGTATTTTATTAAGAATGCCGTAAAGAGAGCCGGTGTGGTCCATGTGACCGTGGCTGATGACGATGGATTCTATCTCCTCAACATTTATCCCCAGTTGTTCGATATTATGGAGTACGCCCACCTTGGTGTAACCCGTATCGAAAAGCACGGTATGTTTGGTTTCTCCTTGAGTTACGGTAATCAAAAGGGACAGGCCATGTTCCGCCAGAAGCGTATCCTCCAGAATATTGCCCTCCTTTGCCAGCGGAGGACGGCCGATTATTTCCGAAGGCGGCAGCAACAGATCAATATAATCGTCTATAAGGGTTAGAATTTCAACACGGTCCACTGCGTTTAAGGAAACAGGTACATTAGCATTCATCACTTTTCCTCCTTTGGGCGCTAAGCGACATCATCACGGGGTTCCGCTGAGTAACCTTGACGGAACAATGCCGGAAAGGTGTTATGTTCGGATACTCTTTTTAAATGCCGATCCGGTAACGGCCAATTATTATGTATTGCAAATACTCAGCCATGTAAAGAGATTTGTTTAATTTTGACGGTCTCGTAAAAAGTCCAACTTCTGCGTTGTGCTGCATTCCGCAATCATTCAACGTACGACAAGTACGCCTCATGATTACGAAACTTGCACGCCTTGAATTTGAACTTTTTACGAGACCGCCTAAATCGAACTTTTACGAGTTCATCAATTTTACGGCAACGGTAATAAATCAAACAGGCGATAAATTTTGGTCTGTCAAGCATCTTGCGTAACAGATCCAAATTTGATATCTATAACTTTTAAGAAAATGTTTTTTACCAACACTAAATAAAAGTTCAAGTTTATGAAACCACACCGTCAAACCCCGGGGGTTTGATCCGTATCACGCACATAAATTATGCTAAAACAAAAAAAAACCTCTCAGATACTTAAAAAGCGAATCCGGCGAGATAAAGGAGGAATTTTTATAAAAATCGCCAAATGGGTTATTTGGGTTTGTGCTTTTATGGTGGTCTTCGGTATGGTTGGATCTGTCGGGGTTTATTTTTACCTGGGCAGAAATCTTCCTAAAATATCTTCGCTAAACGATTACCGACCTCCTATCATCACAACCGTGTATTCAGACGACGCGCGAAAAATCGGTGAATTTTTCAAAGAACGGAGAATTGTGGTTCCATTATCCCAAATACCTGAAATGCTTAAGAAAGCTTTCATTGCCGCAGAGGACTCGAGATTTTATAAACATAAAGGGATAGATATTCTAAGTATTATCAGGGCGTTTTTTAAGAACATCGAGGCCGGAACCATTGTTCAGGGCGGCAGTACAATTACCCAGCAGGTTACGAAATCGTTTTTTTTGACACCGGAGAAAAGTTATTCCCGCAAAATAAAAGAAGCTATTCTTGCATACCGTATTGATAAGAAGTTTACCAAGAATGAAATTCTGTTTTTGTATTTAACCCAAATTTATCTGGGCCATGGCGCATATGGGGTGGAAGCGGCTTCGGAAAACTATTTTGGAAAATCCGTTCAAGAATTGAACCTGGCAGAATGTGCTATCATGGCCGGCCTGCCCCAGGCGCCAAGCAGATACTCTCCCTTCAGATATCCGGAAAGGGCAAAGCAGCGTCAGATATATGTGTTAAACAGAATGGTTGAAGAAGGATTTATAACCAACATTCAAGCGACCGAAGCGATCAATACAGAGCTTGATATTAAACCCCGGAAAAACTGGTACATAGAAGAAGTCCCCGTTTATACCGAACACATCAGGCGTTATATCTCAAATAAATACGGTGACGACATTTTATACGAGGAGGGGCTCAAAATTTATACTGCGGTAAATATTGAAATGCAAAAGATTGCGTGCGCAGAGATAGAAAAAGGGCTACATGCCCTGGACAAACGTCAGGGGTATCGGGGTCCGATAAAGCATTTGCGGGAGGAAGAAATCGAATCGTTTTCAAAGGAGCTTCAGGCTGAGTTGGAAAAAGCTTCTCTTGATGAGGGAAAAATCACACAAGGCGTCGTAATAGAGGTAAACAACCGGAATGATACGGCAGTGGTTCGAATCGGCAATACTCTGGGAATCATAAAAGTTGAGGATATGCGCTGGGCCAGAAAGCCTGATCCTGAGATTGCCTATTTCCAAGCCAGGGTTCAACATCCCGGAGAGGTTTTGTCCGTGGGGGATGTTATACTTGTTAAGGTTAAAAATAAACTGTTTGATACAGACCGATGGTGGCTTGATCTGGAACAGATTCCAAAGGCTCAGGCCGCTCTTTTGTGTATAGAATCGGAAACCGGTCATGTGAAAGTAATGGTCGGTGGAAGGGATTTCAGAGAAAGCCAGTTCAACAGGGCCGTTCAGTCAAGGCGGCAGCCCGGTTCGGCATTTAAACCCATAATATATTCAGCCGCCCTTGACAAGGGATATACCCCTGCAACCATGATCATCGATTCACCGATTGTGTACCAGGATATGGAACATGACTTTACGTGGAAACCCAGAAATTACAAGGAAAGATTTTATGGTCCCACTCTTTTTCGCGATGCCCTTACAAAATCACGCAATGTTGTAACCATTAAAATTTTAAAAGATATCGGGATTGATTACGCTATAGACTATGCCGGAAAACTTGGAATCACATCAAAACTGAACAGGGATCTTTCAATAGCTTTGGGATCTTCGGGGGTATCTTTGCTGGAGCTTGTCAAGGCGTATTCGGTTTTTAACAATCTCGGTTATCTGATAAATCCTGTCTTTATAACAAAAATCGAGGACAGGGACGGAAATGTAATCGAGGAATCGAGTCCTGCCAGAGAAAAGGTCATCGAGAAAAATACAGCCTATATCATGACCAGTCTTCTTGAAGGTGTGGTCAAGTATGGAACCGGACACAGGGTCAAAGCATTGAACCGGCCGGTGGCAGGCAAGACCGGTACGACAAACAATCTTCATGATGCCTGGTTCGTAGGATACACGCCGCGCTATACCACGGGAACATGGGTGGGGTTTGATGATGAGAGTTCTCTTGGAAAAGGCGAAACCGGTTCCAGAGCGGCAAGCCCCATATGGCTCGGATTTGTCCGGAAAATATTGGAGGGCAAGCCCGTCAGAGTTTTTCAGGTCCCCGAAGGCGTTGTGTTTTCTAAAATCGATGCTGAAACGGGTTTGTTACCCATACCCGAATCTAAAAAGACCGTATTTGAATGCTTCAAAGAAGGAACCGTGCCCACCGAATATACCAAGGAGCCGAATTCCATGACAGAGCCGGAACAGTTTTTTAAATCCGATATGTGATGCCCTGTTTTAAAAAGCTGTAAATCAAGGCTGTTGGTAAATGCTGATCCTTGTCTATTGACAAAGCGTGGCCCCGAAGCTTTTTTTAGGTGTCAGGCTGGCTCTCGCTTTTTCACTACTGACACCTGACACCTGAGGGTTAGTGTCCAATTTTCATGCAATCCCCTGAAAATTAAGGAGTCACGATTATTTTTCCAAGCTGAATGACGAGGTCTGAATTTTATGGACGTAGGGGATTTTGAGGTCTATAAAAATTCGTATGTTGAATGATTTATAGAAAACATTAAAGCAGGAAATTCCAGAGCGATGACGCTGCTGAAATTAGCTGAGGGAAGGGCAGTGTATGGCGCAAATGATGAATCGTTTCATCTGCTATAAAATTTTTTTTCTGATGATATCCGAAACCTGTCTGGTTAAAACCAGCACCTTTTTTGCATGATCAAGGCTTAGAGAACCTGTGCCGCAGCTTGGCGTTATCAACGTCTGATCCAGTATTTCGGATTTATCAATACCGATTGCTTGAATCGCCCGGAACTGTTCTTCCCAGGCAGCTACAAGTGAATCGGCAGTTTCTTTTTCAATGTGGTCGCTGTTTAGCGTAGGAACAATTCCCCAGGCCAGGATGCCTCCGGACTTGATAAAGCGCTTAACAAGATCCGGATAGAGGATCAGCTTGTCAAAATAGGAATAGGCATCAAAGCTGATGATGTCCGTATCAGATCCCAAAAGCAGGGACCAGTCGGCATTGGCACAGACATGGATTCCGGCAAGCCCCCCTTCATCATGGACCGCTTCAATAACCTCCTCAAAACAGCTTACGACTTCATCACGGGATATGGTAATAAATGCGGATGAGCCGAATCCGGCCAGCGCGGGTTCATCAAAAAAAATGATGACCGGGCATCCGAATTCTGAAAGATTTTTGACCTGCCACCGGGCTTTTTGAGCCAAAAGCTTTACCGCAGCATCTCTTAATTGCTCGTTATAAAAGACCGCCTTTCCGTTCTGGTCGGTTAACCCCAGTCCGAAGGTTATGGGACCGGTGATTTGACCCTTAACCGCTACCGGGGGGTCGGAAAGCGCCTGAAGCTGTTCTACAAAAGAAAAAAAACCTTTGGCCGTATCTGCGGCCAAAGCAAATCTCGAATTTTCAAGATCGGTATTGCCTTCCTTTACCGCCATATAATCTTCGTAAAATCCAAGCAGATCATCATCAAAACAAGGATCCGAGATATCAATAAAGGATTTGTCCGTTTCAAATTTAAGGCCCGGAAAACCGGGTTGAAATTGGGCGACCATGCCTTCTTCCTTATACGCCGGGAGCTGAACCCATAATGGGATTTCAGGGGTATACTCGAAAACCAACTTAATCCCTTCCGAATGATCGTGCAAGGGAAGGCTGCCGATCAGAACCGGAAGACATCTGGGGTGGAAGTTTGTTGACATAAATTAGGCTCCTTTTATATTTATTTTGCAGCAAAAAAGCTGGTCCTTTGGGGCAGGATGCTTTACTAACGGTTGATTAGTTAAACGACTATCACGAGTCATATCATTTTACAACCTTATTTCATTCGGCTCGGACTAACGCGTGCTGACGCCCTTCAAACAGTCAGTCGGTTTCCAAGAGAAACACGCCGTCGCTACGCTGCACGGAAATCAAATGCGTTTGCCCTGTGCAGCGCTCCGGAATAGATTGACACGTTAATTTGCCGGTGTTATTATGATAAATAATTCACTCGTTAGCTCAGTATTTCATATTTTAAAAGGGTTGCCGTGACTAAAATTATTCAACTTGATGACAAACTACAGCATACCAAAGAAAAAAAAGCTGAAATCATCAGAAAGCGAAAGATCTTAGCGGTTCAAAAGATTTTTCAGTGCACTCAGTGCATTTTTAAATGTGAAAAATGTGGTACGCAGATCGGCCATGATCAAAAAAGCAAGGTAGATCCTGCCGGAAATTTCAAGGTTCCCTATCGATTTTGTGAAAGCTGCTCTGAAGAATACGCCGATTACGTTCAACGGCTGCAGGGCAAGGTTAATCCCGAATGTTACTGGCACAATGAGGACTGGATTGAAGTCTGGAAAAAATGGATAGATTATCAGAATACTATGGGTCGTTACTTAAAATCAAAAGAGTTTAGGCAGCTTTTGAATGAACTCAAAGAGACGAGGCCCAAAAGTTAGGAGGAGTGTATGTTTGGAATCGGAATGCCTGAACTTATTATAATACTTGTTATCATCCTGATCATTTTTGGCGCCGGCAAGCTTCCGGAGATAGGAGCAGGCATGGGTAAGGCCATAAGAAATTTCAAAGGCGCTACTTCAGAACCGGAAAAAAAAGAGCCTGAAAAGATTGAAGAAAACAAAGATACGTAAAAAACCCACCTTACAAAACCGAACTGACGATCATTAGAGTATGTTTGAGACACAACCATGACATTCCCGCCGGGTATTGAAGATTATCCGAACCTCTGCAAATCTTGGCGGCGAATCCAACATCCGGTTAGGTCGCTCCTTCAAATCAAAAATAACGATTCAGAATGGTATAGACTAAAACACGAAAGAAGGTGAAGAAATGCAGAACGTAGAATGGGAAGTTAAAGACAATAAACTAATTATTGAGATAGATTTGACAAAGGACTTCGGCCCCTCTAAATCGGGTAAAACAATAACAATCGCCAGTACGCGAGGTAACCAGAAGGTCGAGGGTACTGATGCTATAATTGGTTTGAATGTATACAAATATCCAGGGAGTGTGTAAAATTCACACCTGTTGGGTTACCTTACAGTCTGGGTCTTTTTCGTCTGTCTTTGTAAATAAGTTCCAATTTATGAATTATGGCATCAGTTTTCTCTGGTGATTTTTTTTTCCATGAGATCCTCCTATTGAGCCACCGGCATGGTGAAAATAAAAGTGCTCCCCCGATCGGAAGATGATTCCAGCCAGATCGCTCCCCCGTGAGCACGCACGATTTCTTTGCAAATGGCGAGCCCCAAACCCGTGCCTCCGGCATCTCGCTCCTTCATCTGAACAAATTTCTCAAAAATCTTTGAATGATATTTTAGAGGTATTCCCGGTCCATCGTCACGCACGGACAGGTGGACGTGCATCCCGATTCTGTGTGCCGTGAGTTGGATGTGGCCGCCCTTGCTCACATACCGCAATGCATTGGAAACCAGGTTGGTCAGCACCCAGGTGATCTTGTTGGCATCCGCGCGGATGCCGGGCAGATCTCCGCTCACCTCAGATGTGAGCGTGACTTCCTTCATATCCATCTGGCTTTTGAAAATCGCCTGTACGTGATCAAAAACTGTCAAAACCGGAACGCTCTCGAACTCCAACTCAATGCTACCCGCTTCGATCTTGGACAGATCCAACAGGTCATTGACCAGGGCCTTCATCCGGTGCACTTCCTCGTGAGCCGCCTGCAAGAGATCCCGGTCCTTCTCGGCGAGCCCCGGCGTGACATGTTCCAAGAGAAGATCAACACTCATTCCCAGGCTGGTCAGCGGTGTTCGCAATTCATGGGACGCCGCCATGACGAATTCACTCTTGAGCCGCTCCACTTCCTTCAAGCGGGTGACGTCTTTAAGCAGAAGCACGATACCGGACAGATTTCGGTCTCTTCCACGAATGGCCGTGACGGAAAACAGGTAGTAACGGGTCTGTTCTCGCTCCGGAAGCGCAATGATCTGCTGTTCATCGGGAACAGCGGATTGCATCCCGGTTTCGACGGTCTTACGAATCAGATCGCAAACATTGGGATCCGGGAGAATATCCGCGCACTGTAATTTTTGGCCTTCGATAAACGACAAGCCAAGCATCCGGCGCGCGGCGGGGTTGATACCGGTCACCTTGAGGTTGGTGTCGAAAACCACCAAACCATCCTCAATGCTGGAGAGAATTGCCTCCCCCTTATTCTTTTCCGATATGATCTGCTCTATGTTCATCTCATGGTAATGGCTTAGCTGTGTGGCCATTTGGTTGAACTCATCGGCCAGACGGCCCAGCTCATCATCGGTTTCCACGGGAACCTGCACGGCATAGTCGCCCGATGAAATCTTTCGTGATGCCTCCATGAAGCGCCGGATCGGCCGTACGATCCGCTCGGCTATAAACAGGCTGAATATCAGCGCTACAATCAGCGCTGATGCAGCTACGAGCGCCGTTGACCAGATAGCCCGTTTGGCTACGTTGCCGGCCCGAACGCTGGCGGCATACATGGTTTCCTCGTTGAGGTTGCGCAGGCCGATACACACCTCTCGCACTTTAGTAAACAGGGGGTAGACTGTTTTCTGATAATAGGAGGGTTGTAAAGTCGTTTTGACTGTTTCACGCAAGTCGGTCAATCCCGAGAAGTGTTTTCGATAGGTCGTATAGCCGGCTTCTATGGATTGTACAAGTTCCGCCTCGCCCTGAATTGTGATGTTGTCTTTAGCGCGGGCCAACCATTCCAGAAAGACTGCCTCGTTTTCACGGAATTGGGCGATTCCTTTCTCTTTTGCGCCCAGAAACATAATCAGAATGCCGCTGTCCTGCCGCTCCAGGGTATCCACCATGTTCTCGGCGGCGAGAATACTCCGATAGTTTTCGCTAAGTATTGCATCGGTGGCCTTGCCAAGAGATATCAGATTCGTAACGGCCCAGATGACCACCAAACCCATGAGAGCAAAGGCGACGCCATATCCAACTAATATTTTCTTTTTCAATGTCATGGAACACCGTCCTCCATCCAATTTGATCAGGCACAAATACAAACAGCAATAGTCGTTCCATAATGTAAAATGTGTATTTTTAGCAAGTTATATGGCTTGCAAAGGAGGGAAGACATGAAACCTGAAAATCCGGAACGGCCCCGGTCTTGCATAATGCAAGGAACGTGTTCATGAAAAGTAAGATCAGATTCCGTAGATTTTCCTCCTGCGCCAAAGCGTCGCCTGGTCGATCCCCAAAACATCCGCTGCTTCCTGAAGCGAAGCGGTGTTGGCCATGACCCTTCTGATGTGCAGCTCTTCAATGGTAGACAAGGGCACCCTGTCGCCAATGGCGGGGATGTCGGGAGCGGGGGTCATATTGTCCGGAAGGTCGCTTTTTCCGATACGTTCACTGCTTCCCAGAATCACGGCGCGTTCGATGGTATTGCGAAGCTCTCGAACATTTCCAGGCCAGGCATAGTTCACAAACAATTGTTCAACCTCGTCGGTGAAACCGAGAATTGATTTGTGGTTGGTTCGGCAAAAATAGTCGAGGAAATCCATCGCAAGGGGCATAATATCTTCCGGCCGCTGTCGAAGCGGCGGGACGATCAGGTTGATAACGTTGAGCCGGTAAAACAGATCTTCCCGAAAATAGCCCTCTGCCACACGCTTTTCGATATCGGCATTGGTGGCTGCGATAATGCGCACATCCGCCTTACGAGGCATTGCCTCTCCAAGTCGTTCGTATTCTCTGTCCTGGATGAACCGCAGCAATTTGGCCTGTAATGAGAAAGGCATGTCTCCGATTTCGTCCAAGAAAATCGTGCCCCCGTCGCAGGCCGCAATGCGCCCGGGATTATCCCGCACCGCCCCGGTAAACGCACCTTTGACGTGTCCGAAAAGTTCGCTCTCAAGAAGGTCGTGCGGCATTGCCGGGCACGACACCACCCCCATGGACCTGGACGCTCTCGGGCTCCAATGGTGAATTGCTCTGGCAAAAACCGATTTCCCAGTGCCGCTTTCCCCTTGAAACAACACAATCGCTTCCGAGGAAGCGGCCTTTCTTGCAGTCTCGATGATGCGTTGCATGGGTGCATTTTTGCTCTGGAGCCGCTCTTCCGGACCCAACCGATGAATATCTCCCTTGAGCGTGACAATTTCGGTTTCCAGCTGCCGAATTCGGCCGATCCGGCGGGTAAGAAGCCGGACTTGATCCGGGGAAAAAGGTTTGTCGATGTAATCTGTGGCCCCCCGACGCATGGCCTCCACAGCGCTCTCGATAGTGGCATGCGCCGTGATGACCACGATCTTAGTCCAGGGCGAGTCCGACAGCAGGACGGGAATCAACTCCATACCATCTTCTTCGCCCAGCCTGAGGTCCACAAAGGCCAAGTCAAAAGAGCGTCTTTTGGCCTCCTCGACAGCATCGGAGGGATTGCTTACCGCAATGACAGTATGTCCCTCATCCGCCAAGCAGTAAGAGAGTGTCTTACGGATGTTGACCTCGTCGTCCACGATTAAGATATTCAAAAGGCAGCTGCCATCTTCAGGATTTGTCATGATTTTTACTTCTTATTGCTTTGTCGTACAGATTGAAAATCAAGATTAGATTTGTAACGTTTTTTCGGATGCATTTTCCACTTTTTACGCTACACATGTACGAATAATTTCATTACATATCTACTCCTTGTCGAAGCTGTCAACGACCACCGCACCCATAGAGGCAGGAAAAGAAACCACAACAATGCGCCTGATCGCCACCCATGGCTCGACAATAATTGGCATATGATCCAACGCGGCAAGCACAATGAAAACGACGAACAATGTGACACAATAATCGACGACGGTCCGTGAGAAAAATGCAAAAAAGCGATGACGCACCTTGCCCTGAAATATGTTATGCAAGGAGTATAAATTAACGAACAACAACGAAAGAACAATCAAAAGGATGATGTTCGCAACAGGCAACGTTCTGCCGAGATTCCATGCTTCCTCAGAAAAGGCCACCGGCACGGCAAGCGCCGATGCGCCAACCGCAACCTGGATGATATCCTCAAAGTTTGTGGTGCTGTGTTTACTCATTTCCGTTGCCGCATCCAACCGGCTGCAAATTTCTTTCTTTCGATTCTGCTGCCGCTGTCGATCGACTCAGCGTCAGTCCGATAAAAAGCCTTGAACAGGGACGGCCCCATCAGACAGGTGATGACCGCCAGAAGGATAATGACATCCTTGAAGGACTCGGTGATAAACCCGAATTCCAGTCCAATCGTGGCCGCGACAATGATCAGACTTAAGCGCGAGGTCATCAGCATCCCCACATTCAATGAGTTCATAAAGGACAATCCACCGGCCATAAAGAGCAGGCTTGGCAGCACCTTCACCACCACTGCGAAGCCCAGCAGCTTGGCGGTAAAGAGAAGCTGCTCGACCGAAAGCACGTTGGCCATATCGAACTGCATGCCCACGTGAATGAAAAAAAGCGGTACCAGAAACCCATAGCCGAATCCGGACAATTTTAGTTCCAACTGCGTTTTTTCCCGGAAGACAATGGAAAGAAGGGCACCGCCGAGAAATGCCCCCAGCACCGGTTCCAGATGGGCAAGCTCCGAAAGGGCCACAAACAAAAACAACAGCGCCAATGAGAAGCGCACCCCCAGTTCCTTGGAGTCCCGGTCAGCGAGCAGACGTCCCACTTTTTCCGGATACCACCAGGCCAGAAACTGGATCAGTTTCAACAGAATGCCGAATCCGATAAACAGCGGCAGTGGCCGCAAAAAATCCCAGCCGATCCCTTTTTGATGCCACAAAAGGAAAAAAGTGATGGCGAAAAGCGTCAAAAAGTCGGCCAGTGTGGCTGCGATCAGTGCATTTTGACCCAGCGGCGACTGACTCGCGCCAGTGTCCTTAAGTGTCGGCAACACAAGCCCCAGTGAGGTTGTCGACAACACCAGCCCCAGATAGAGCCCTTGACCCAGAAGAAAAGCAGCTGCCATGGAAAGGAGTACGGTGACGCCAAAAACCGCCACCTGAATGCCGAACATGCCGGCACGCTGTTTTTTAAGCATCTGAAAGTTGATTTCCATGCCGGCATGGAACATCAGGATCAGAAAGCCCAAATAGGCCAGAAATGAAATCCACTCCTCTCCGAACTGAAGATTCAAAAAGCTTTTGCCGATCAATACTCCGAAAAGAATTTCAAGTACCACCGAAGGCAGCCGGAGCAAAATGCTGAGGCTCGGTAAAAACGCCGCCCCCAATGACACCAACACCAGCGCCCATGCAGAATGAATGACCATCTTTCTTGTTACCTCTCATGAAACCAGCATCACGGAACATGGCGCCTTGTCCACGATTACGCCTGCAACATCGATGGAGAAGAATCCGGAACGGCTGTCATCAACACCCAATATCAGAAGCTGGTAATCGGCGGCCGCGGCCACGATCTCCTTGACCGGGTTGCCCCGGCGCACAAGCTCTTCAACTTTGATTTTGTGGACACGGGACAACTCACGCACCTGTTTCAACATTTGTTGTTCCCACTGACCGGTAGTGGACGACTTCCCGCGGAGGTATGAGGGCTCGACCACGATGACGACAGACACCGTTGCACTCAGCTGCCGGGACAGATCCATTGCGATTTCAAGCGCACGCTGACCGGCCAATGATCCATTGAATGGGACAAGCACCTGTTCATAGGGATCGCTCAGCTTGGCCAGCAGGAGCGGACAGGGCAAACCACGGGCCAGGTTCATCACAGCGTTGCCGAAAAAAGAGCGCAAAAAGGATTGCTTTTTGTACGGGAACACAACCAAGCCGGCGTCGTTATCCCCGGCAGCACGCACCACCCGTTTTTTCACATCTGTTTCCCCCTCGAGCACCTCAATCGCAAGGCTCTCCGACCAGCGCGACAGCGTTTCCTGAATTTCAGCGTCTGATTTTCCGCAAACAATCTTTATTTTTTCTATATGGGTCCCTTGTGCCAGGTAGAAGGCTTCATTCAACAGTTCGGCGACATCGATCGAAGCCTCATCGCCAAGCCCCATAACCATCTGCTGTCCGTAGGTTCTCGGAAAATGGAGTTGCTTCTCGGCCAGACGGCTTGAAAAGGCATTATACAGGTCGGCCTTTCCCAGAACGAGCAGTCGATCGCCTTCCTTGATCACAGCCGACGTGTCGGCAAACAGGAGCTTGTTTTCCCGTAACACGCCCACCATACGCCACTGCGGGTTCTGCAGGGCACCGACATCCGCCAGGCGGGGCAAGTCCTGTTTACCCACCGCCAGTTCCAACAGCTCGCCTTCGCCCTCTCCAAGATCGACGATCCGGATGCGCGGGTCCTTGAGGAATTGGTATACCTTGCGGGCCGCATCCGTGGTCATGCTGATGGTCCAGACATCCAATTTTTGAAAGGCGGGAAGCATCTCAGAGTCGCGGACCAGAGATAGAACCGTCTTGATGTCCGCCTCCCGCGCAAAGCGGACGATGGCCAGGTTGACCGAATCGTCATTGGTCATGGCCAACACACCGTCCTGATCCGGCAATCCGGCCTTTTCCAGTACCACCGGACTGGAGGCGTCCTCAGCCATAACGCGTACGATGCTCGGGAAAAGATTGGAAAAAGGCGCCAGCTTGGCTTCCTCTTTTTCGATCAGAGTGATTTCCCAATTGGCACCGATTCGCTTGAGCAGCTCATCGGTAATCCGTCCGGCGCCGCAGATGATGATTTTCATTTCAGTTCCCTGATTTTAGCAAGATCCGACTCTTTTCCCAAAATAACGAGAATATCGCTGTCCTTGACGGTGAAATCCGCGCCGGGCACCATGACAAAACGCTCGGGCACGAGTTCCTTGACGGCAATAACATTGACCTTATAGCGCTTGCGCAGTTCCAGTTCCATGAGTGATTTGCCGATAAAAGACGGCGGCGGATCAATATGGGCGATGGTGTAGTCTTCCTCAAACGGCAAAAACTCCATAATATTGGGCGATGTCAGCCGAAAGGCCAAACGCTGGGCCATGTCCATGCCGGGCCGAATGATCTCCGTGGCGCCCAGCTGCTTAAGAATCTCCCCATGATCGTCGTCCTCGGCCTTGGCGATGATGCGTTTGATTCCCAGTCGGCCGAGGTGAAAACAGATCAGGATGCTGGGCTTGATATTGGCCCCCGTGCTCACGATGACGGCGTCCATCTCATGGAGCCCCAGCCCCTTGAGCGCCTCGATGTCGGTCACGTCCTGCACGATGGCGCTGGTGCAAAAGGGTTCGATGGCCTGCACCCGTTCCTTGTTTCGATCAATGGCGATCACTTCGTTTTTGTTTTCATACAGCGCTTTGGCCACATAGTAGCCGAAGCTGCCGGCACCGATCACGGCAAATCGTTTCATAAACACCTCGCTGATTTGTTATCCGATCATCATGTTTTCCTCGGCGTATTGTACACCTTTCGTCGAACCGCCTCCGGCAATAATGTAAGTAAAGGCCGGAACTCCCACCCGGCCGATGATCATCAAGGCAATGATGACCGTTTTGCCGGGCAAGGTCAGCGCCGGCGTGAGGCCCATGGAGAGACCGACCGTGCCAAAGGCTGAGACCGTTTCAAAAAGAAAACTCAAAAATTGACGGTTTCCCTGCACGCGTGCTCCGTGATCCGGATCAATGAACAGAATCAGGAAAACGGCCACACAGATGGCGGCCAGGGAGAAAACGAGTACGGAAATGCTCTTGGTGACCGTATCGTCCGGCACGGTCTTTCCGAAGAGATTGACGCATTTGTAGCGCCTGAGGCGGCTCCAGGAAAAGGCTGTCAGTACGGCGAAGGTCGTTGTCTTGATGCCGCCGCCACAAGACCCCGGAGAGGCCCCCACCAGCATCAGAAACATCATGAACAGAAGGGTGGCCGTGTTCAGCGAGGCGATATCCAGGGTATTGAACCCGGCCGTGCGGCAGGTCACGGACTGAAAAAAGGCCGCCAGCAAACCGTTTCCCCATCCCATCGAGGAAACCAAAGTTCGCTCGGATACCAGGATGATCAGCATGCCCGCCACAAGCAGGCCCATGCTGGCCGCGACCACGCTTTTGGTTTGGATCGATACCTTGCCGCTTTCCCGCAAAACGGTCCGGCGATAGATTTCATAGACCACCGGAAATCCGATACCGCCCAGAACGATCAGCCCACACACGGTTAAGTTCAATACCAAGGACGCCCGGCCGGTCATGAGGCTCTCGCTGAACTGCGCGAAACCCGCATTGCAAAAAGCGGAAACGGAGTGGAAAACAGCTTTGTACAGGGCCTCGCCAAGAGGGTAGGCCGAACGCCAGTAAAAGAACAGGATCACAGCGCCTAGGGCCTCGATGGTGAAGGTAAACAACAGCACCGAGCGGATCAGATAATAAATATCCTCCCGCGGTGTATGGGAAAAGACCTCCTGCATGGCCATACGCTGTTGAAACACCACTTTTTTCCCGATAACCTGAAACAGTGCCACGGAAATCGTCATGATCCCCAACCCCCCGATCTGAATCAGGAAAAGGATCACGCCCTGGCCGAAGGCGCTGAAATAGGAGCCGGTGTCCACGACGATCAGGCCGGTTACACACACTGAGGATGTGGCCGTAAACAAGGCGTCGATCACACCGATGTCGCCGCTCACCGTGGCGGCCGGCAGTATCAAAGCCAGCGTGCCAATGGCGATAGTCACCAGATAACTCATCAAAAGCAGGTTGGTGGGGTGCGCGCGGTTTAAGCGGTTATGAAACCAATCGGGCATCTCGTTACAATCTCGGTATTCTTTCTTTGCTGATCGGACGTCATTGATTCGTCGGTTGTTATTTTCGGTTGCAATGACGAAACACGAATAAAATATATCAGAGGAAGATCGATTGTCAAACGGAGTTTCCGATTAAAAGAAAAGATAGGAGCGTTGGAAGGAACGTACTTTACCATCTGGAGCAGTTTCTCTTTGTTTTTGGACAGACCCGATTGCTCGTAATAAAGGCTCCCGATCTGCTCCCACAGACCCGGAGAATTGAAAGGCTGTTCCGATGCGGCGGAATCCTGCCGGCAGACAGGGGCGTCAAGCTTAATTTGCACAACCGGCGGCGGTAGGGTTACTTCAATGCCTTGATCCGTCGAATATCCTCGGATTTGCCCAGAATAATCATGATATCGCTGTCCTTTATCACAAAGCTTGCCGGCGGAACCAGGACGAAATTCTCCGGAACCAGTTCCTTGATGGCGATGATGTGCACATTGTACTTGGCCCGCAAATTCAGTTCCTTCAGGCTTTTCCCGATAAACTCGCCCGGCGGGCCCACCTGGATGAGATCAAACTCATCCGCGAGCGGAATAAAGTCCAGGACGTTAGGCCGGGATAACCCCCGGGATATGCGCAGGGCCATGTCCCGTTCCGGATGGATGATCTCGGTGGCCCCCACCCGCTTGAGGATTTTCCCATGGTCATCATCCAGGGCCTTGGCCAAAATTTTCCTGGCCCCGATTTCATGAAGGTGCAGGCATATCAGAATGCTGGTGCTGATCTTGGTGCCGGTGGAAACGATCACCCCGTCCATGTTTTCCAGACCCAGGGATTTCAAAGCTTCCTTATCCGTGGCATCGAGCACGACGGCCTCCGTGGAATATGGATCGACGGCCTGCACCCTGGATTTGTCCGTGTCGATTGCAACAACCTCATTTCCATCTTCGAATAAAGCCCTGGCGGCGTAAAAGCCGAAATTGCCGAGTCCTATAACTGCAAAGTGTTTCATATGCATTCTCCGTTTGTTTATCCGATCATCAAGTTCTCTTCGGAATACTCAATTCCGTTGGTCGTGCCGGTTCCGACAATAATGTATGAAAAGGTCAGCACACCCACCCGGCCGACGATCATCATCAAAATGATCCAGCACTTGCCCCACGTTTTAAGTGCCGGTGTTATCCCCATGGACAAACCCACCGTTCCGAATGCCGATACTGTTTCGAAGAAATAAACGAGAAATGACCTTCGGGGGGCGCCCCCCTCGTGATTACCGGCCAAGTTGCCAACGAGGATCAAAAACAAAACCAGGCCGATAATCCCTATGGAAACGAGAATCAGCGATACGCTGCGGGTCACGGTCTCCGTGGGGATACTCTTTTTGAACATATTGACCCGTCGCCTTCTGCGTACCCGGCTCACGGTGAATGCCGTCAGAAGCGCCAGTGTCGTGGTTTTGACTCCGCCGCCACAGGAGCCTGGTGACGCGCCGAAGAACATAAGGAAGATCATCATGGCGAGGGTGGCGTCTTTCAGCGACGCGATATCCACCGTGTTGAACCCGGCGGTGCGACACGTTATGGATTGAAACAGCGGAGCCAGGATACGATGCGGAAGAGCCTGCGCATTTCCCAGATTCTGTCGCTCCAAAAATGCAAACATCAAAGCTCCGGAGGCGATCAGGACTAAGGTCGTCATTAAAACCGTCTTGGTCTGTATGGATAGGCGAACCCTTTTTTCTTTTCGTTTCTCAAACCAGGATTGAAGGTCGAAGAGCACCGGAAACCCGATGCCCCCTGCCACAATCAGGCTGCATATGGTTGTGTTAAGGAGAAGGTTGCCGCTGTAGCGCACCATGCTGTCGGAGAACAGGGCAAACCCGGCATTGCAAAACGCCGAAACCGAGTGAAAAACCGCCGTATAAACGGCACGCAAAAAGGGAAGTTCCCGGTTCCAGTGAAGGGTCAGCAAAACAGCCCCGATGACTTCCACACCGAGCGTAAACAGGACAATGCTTTTTACGAGGCCGAAGATATCCTCGCGCGGCGTATGGGCGAACAGGTCCTGCATGACCATTCGATGTCGAAAAGAGACATTCCTGCCGATCCATCGGAAGAGAGCTACGGAAATGGTCATCACGCCAAGCCCGCCGATCTGGATAAGCGCAAGGATCACGCATTGTCCAAAAACAGTGAAATAGCTCCCCGTATCCACCACCACCAGACCGGTGACGCATACGGCGGACGTGGCCGTGAACAGGGCATCCACCCAAGAAATATGACTGGTTTGGGTGGAAATCGGGAGTTTGAGCATGAGCATACCAGCGGTTATGGCCAGGAGAAAACTGGCCAATACGAGGGTTGCCGGATGCGCCTTGAGTATTTTCGTCCCAAGCGTCATGGTTTGAGTCTTGGATTTAGATAGTATTCACAGTGAAAATGGTCTTCGGTCTCGCAGATCTCGTGGAGCCGCCGATCCCCCAGGACCATCCGATTCAGGTATGCCCCGCACATCTTCATTTCGTGACGGGAATCGATCTTGCTGTAATTTAAAAAAGGACATAACATTGTCAGATGTCTTTCCAAGATATCATCCGGCCCCAGTCCATCGATGACCTCCCGCAGCCGGGTTGAATCCAATTCGGCATCACCGATATACCGAACATAATCGACTTTCGCCTGCTTCAAATCTTCAATCAGTTTGCGGTGCTTTGAATAGAGCAACGCCAGTAAGCGACATCTTCGGGTATGGATGTTTCGTTTCAACGCGGCACTCAGTTCCACGAGGGCTTTCCGCTCTCGAATAGGCATTTTGCCAAAAAGAATCACGATGATCCCGGGCTTTTTGTCAATAGCCTTTTCCATACATTGGATCGGGCTTGAAGCCCATTCCTCTTCGGGTGACGACGGCTCGCCGACATCATAATGATAGCCGGCCCCGCACCCAACGATGACTATGAATCGATTATTTTTCATTCTGGTCCTCGTTGTCGATACCTTCCTTGATCCTGGCATCCTCATTATTCGGTCCGAGATCAATCTTGCCTGTAAATAGCAACAGTCGTGCCATACATCAAAATAAGTGTTTTCAATAAGTTATATGGCTTGCAGAAGGGGGTGGCCTTGAAATTTGAAAGGTGGAGGGTGATATGACCTTGCATAATGCAAGGCTGAAGGAGGTGAAAAACAAAATCAGACTTTGTTGCGAATAAACGAAATAACACTTTAAATTCATAAAAAACGGTTGGATGTCTCGGGATTTTGAGGTGGATGATATCTTTACCCGAATGCGTATTGTTACAGGTCTTAAAACTTGCCCGCGCACGGGCTTTTTTATGATTACTCTTACATATTGCAATATTAGTTTTCCTTGTGGTATTTTAAAAAAAACCGAAACCGGCTTTCGATCTGAAGTGCCTGAACATCCTGCGCCTGATTTCTAAGTAATATAAGGCGGAATATCGATTCCAATCTGATCTGAGATCTCACATGCTGATACAGTTTTCTATAAGAGTCGTTTGGGTATTGGAATTTGTATATGTTAATTCACTGATTAATTCACTGAAAAGAAATTCATGCAATTTTTTGATTGAGCAACTATGGCAAACCTGATCACACTGGGTCGATTCCTCCTGCTGATGGTTCTGATTGTACTGGCCTACGCCCAAAACCCCAATCTGCAGCTGGTTAACTGCCCCCTGCTGGTGATCATTTTTGTCCTTGACGCTGTTGACGGATATATTGCTCGTAAGCGCAATGAAACGTCATTATTCGGAGCCATATTTGATATCGCCATCGACCGGGTGGTAGAAAATGTGCTCTGGGTGGTGCTCGTGGATCTCAGAGTTATACCGGTGTGGGTAGCGGTTGTTTTTTTGATCCGCGGGTTTGTTGTGGACTCCATTCGCTCCCAGGGTGCGGCCGAGGGACAAACCCCGTTTGGCATGATACGCTCTCCGATTGGCAAATTCATCGTCGCCGGCAGTTTTATGCGGTTATTTTATGGAGTGTTAAAGACGGTGACCTTTGGCTTTATTTTTCTGATTCAGCCCTGGCCGGCGCTTTTTCCGAGTTTTTATACTGAATTCCAGTCCATGTTGACTGCGGTTAAGTGGATACTTGTGTATGCGACCGTCACGGTGTGCGTGATTCGCGGTCTACCGGTCATTTTCGAGTTCACAACCCGCGAAGACGGGCTGTTCTCGGCATTCCGAAAATAAATTATCGCGTAACTTCTCAATAAGTTATGGTGTAAGAGTTGTTTAATATATTTGGGAACAAATTTGGTTAGACGGCATGGCCTTGGTTTTTTTCGATTTAGATGGAACGCTGATTAAAGGGCGGTCCTCTGAGAAGCGATTCTTTGTGTTTCTGATGCGCCGCCGCATTCTGCGTTTGCGGCAGCTGGCTGCATTTCTGAATTTTACGTTATGCTGGTTTGCGCACTTGCGCAAGGACGTATGGAAAAAGAACAAGGCTTATCTCACCGGGTTGAAACTCGATAAAGTTCAGCACCTCGCGGAACAATTCGTCGCAAAGGCGGTTTTGCCTGATTTGCGTTCCGTTGTTAAAAAACGCCTCGAAAACCACCTTGCGCAGGGCGATATCGTTGTTCTCTTGACCGGTACACCGGACTTCATTGCCTGGCCGATGGCAAAACAGTTGGGCATCCCCAATATCGCTGCGACCGTTTGCCATGCCAAGAACGGTTGCTTTACATCCAGCCCTCCGGTCATCCATCCACTTGGTACGGCCAAATTACAAATTGCCGACCAGATGTGTCGAAATTTCAATACAACATTGGCTGAGTGTACTGCTTATGCCGACTCATCCGGCGACATCGCCTTGCTGGCCTCGGTGTTCCGGCCGGTCGCGGTTTATCCGGATAGTAAACTGCGGCAATTTGCCAGGCGACGGGGGTGGGAGATTATTGGTTAAAAATAGGGATGACTGATTGTCCAAAGGTAATCTCGCTAAATAGGATTACAAAGTCCTGAGAACTGATCCTGAAAGAACGATTGATCAACCGCTTTTCTTTTTGGATGAAATATTTGCATAACTATAACTAATTGTGGTATTTAACAATAAAAGAGCGACCGAACCCGAGCCGCAATCTGTTTCTTCCCGGATTTGTCGTTGCAATATGAAATGTATCTCCATTTTCGGCTCGTTTTTAAGAACTCGTAAAAAGGTCGGTTTGGATTATACCTGTCCAAAACGTGAAGGGGTGATCAACAAAAGATGGCAGAAGCATCCCAAGGGAATGAAAAGACTCAACCCCTGTGGCAAATGGTGTCCCTTGCCGATTATACTCTCCCCACCGCTCCGGCACGGGAAGCTGCCGTAAAGGGAGTTACCGCATTATGGCGGCTAATTCGAGGGAAGGACTCCAAACAGGTATCGCCTGAGAAAGCGGAGGATCAACTCCGGACATTTTCGGAGACGCAGCTATCCCGGCTGTCTCCAGCCATTGATTGGCACCCGGGCGCAAAGTCGCGTGAAATTAAACTTGCGGATTGGCCCGACAAAAAAAAACAAAATATTCCTATTCGTTTCCTCATCGGTCCGCCCTACGGTGGCCATACCGATATACTGAGGCTGTGGGCCAAAATGCACGGCGTGTCCATTATCGAGCCACCGGTTCCGGAGCAGATCCTGGCACAAGATAAAAACTGGTTCTCGGATTTGCCGGACCATGACCGACCCTGGGTGTTGCCAAGTCTTGAGCACTGTTACCTTCGCCATGCTGACGGTCTGACCGTGGTTCGCAGGTTTTTTGAACGAGCCTTGTCAGGCAGGCTGGGGTTCGGACTTGTTGGCTGTGATAGTTGGGCCTGGTCTTTTTTTCAAAAGGTGTGGTCTTTTCCACAACCCGACGCCATAACGTTACAGGCATTTGATAGTGAACGGTTGAAGGTCTATTTTCGCGAGTTGACCCTCTCATCCGTCCCCGGACTCCTGCGGTTTCGTGATTCGCATAGCGGTGGGGACATCCTGCCGGCATGTGATACGGAGAAAGAGGCGACCCCGGCAACCAGTCCTTTTCTGAAACAACTGGCAGCACAAAGCCGGGGTATTTTAGGTGTCGCATGGATGCACTGGCGCAACAGTTTATGTGCTGAACCCAACGAAACACCGGATCCGGATCCGCATTCAGAAACCGGGGAACACATTGTTCCCAAAAATACCATTTGGCTGAGAGCCGGCTTCGAGGAACCGTCAATACCGGCCGGGCCAAACCAGGATATCGCCTTTGTCCTTCATTGTTTGCTGTTCCACAACGGCTTATCTGTCGACCTTCTGGCGGAGCTTCTACCTTTGTCGCGGGGAGAGATCACATCGACATTACTTCTCCTTAAGTCAGGCAGCCTTGTCGAAGCGCATAATAATGTCTGGCGGGTTTCGGCTCTGGGTTATCCGGTGATACGCCAATTTCTGAAAAACAATGATTATATGGTTGATCTGTTTTAGAGGTGTCCAATGAACAGCGACAGAGATATTGCAGGGATTTTTAATGACTTAAGCCAGACCGCCGTCATTAATATCATACTTGTTTTTGCGGGAGCCCTGTTGCTCATTGCTGTAACTCAAAAAACGTTATCATGGCTGGCGAACAAAGTTTCAGGGAAATACCGCCTTTACATTCTTGCCTCGGTCCCCCTTCTGCGATTGTTGATTATCGTCGTTTCCATTATTCTTATTGTCCCTCAGGTCATCGAACCCACAGTTGCGAATATGGTTGCACTGCTTGGGACGGCAGGGCTGGTTTTGGGTTTTGCTCTGAAAGATTACGTCAGTAGTATGATCGCCGGGATTGTGGCTCTCTACGAGATGCCCTATCGTCCCGGAGATTGGATTGAGGTGGACGGTGCCTACGGGGAAGTCAAGCAAATAGGGATGCGCGCGGTAGAAATCGTTACACCCGACGACACCACCGTCATAATCCCCCACCTGAAACTGTGGGACCAACTGTTTTTAAACGCAAACCACGGGGGCCCTTATCTGATGTGCGTGGCTGATTTCTACCTGAACCCTCGCCATGATCCCGTTCGGACCAAACAAGCCCTTCACGATGTGGCTCTGAGCAGCCCTTTTTTGCAGATGGAAAAACCGGTGAGCGTGATTGTCTCGGAAAAACCATGGGGAACGCATTACCGCCTGAAAGCGTATCCCATTGATCTGCGGCAGCAATTCCATTTTATCACTGATTTAACCTTGCGCGGTAAATCAGCGCTGACCCGTTTGGGGACGGAGTTTGCAATGATTCCCGCTGTGCCGCAAGAAACGGGCAAATCCATCTAAACTCGAGGAAAGCAATTGAGTTGGTATGAATTCGCTTTTTTTACGGTTTTTCAATAATACCGGCATTATTTAATCAAATATTAAGGATCGAAACAGGAAGGAAGACATGAACACCGGGTACGACTGGAGGCCGGAACAGGCAAGAAAATCCCTAAACCGAATCCTTCCGGAAGCGGAAACAGCATTTTCCGATGAGCTTCAGCAGGCAATCCACGAATGGAACAAATTTAAAAGCAGGCTTCATGCCGAGTGGGAACGGCTGTTTATCTATCTTCACGGGTTATACGGCTGGCAGTATGATTTTTTTTATACGCTTCAGCGAATTGTGCATTCTCTCGTGCGGTATTGGCTGGCAAGACCAGCAGAGCTGAAAAAACTCGATGCAAAACGAGAAGCAGATCCATTCCGGCTAACTTCTGAAAAAATGGTGGGCGGCGTGTTGTACGTTGATCTTTTCAGCGACAATCTATCCAAACTGGGCGATCATTTGCCTTACTTTAAAAAACTGGGTATAACCTATCTGCATCTGATGCCCCTGTTTGCAGTTCCACGGGGAGACAATGATGGCGGTTATGCCGTGAGTGACTATCGGGCGGTCAACCCCGACATCGGCAGCATGGATGATCTTGCCAAATTGGCGGCGGCCCTTCGCGAGGAAGAAATCAGCCTGGTTTTGGATTTTGTCTTCAATCATACATCGGATGAGCATATTTGGGCCCAAAAAGCCAAGGCTGGAGATCCGGATTTTCTCTCCTACTATTTGACCTTTCCGGACCGTGAGCTTCCGGATCAGTTCCAAAAGTATCTTAGAGATATATTCCCGACAATCAGGAAAGGAAGTTTCACCTGGTGTGAAGACATGAATCGCTGGGTCTGGACCACGTTTAACAGCTATCAATGGGATCTGAATTACGCGAACCCGGAAGTGTTTCGTGCCATGGCCGAAGAAATGCTTTTCCTGGCCAACCAAGGAGTGGAAGTGCTGAGGTTGGATGCGGTGGCTTTTATCTGGAAAAGGCTCGGAACGAATTGCGAAAACCTGCCGGAAGCGCATACGATCATCAGAGCTTTTAATGCAATGGCGAGAATTGTCGCGCCATGCGTGTCCTATAAATCGGAAGCCATCGTAGAGCCGGATGAAGTGATCCGGTACATTCATCCCGATGAATGCCGGTTATCGTACAATCCTTTGCTCATGGCGCTCCTTTGGGAAGCGCTTGCCACTCAGGAGACAAAGCTGCTTGAGTATTCATTGAACAAACGCTATCGAATACCGGAAGGCTGTACATGGGTAAATTATATTCGATGTCATGACGACATCGGATGGACCTTTGACGATCAAGATGCCCGAGCTGTGGGCATCGATCCTGTTGGGCATCGCTATTTTCTGAACCAATTTTACACCGGCGAATATCCCGGCTCTTTCTCCAGGGGCGTACCATTTCAATTTAACGCCGATACGGGAGATCTTCGCATTTCCGGAACATTATCCTCTCTTGCCGGACTGGAGGACGCCATTACAAAGAAGGATGATGAGTTGATCGAAAAGGCGGTTCGCAGGATTAACCTCTTGCGGAGCATCATGATGAGCATTGGCGGTATCCCGTTGTTATATATTGGAGATGAATGGGGTATGCTGAATGATTACACATACCTAAGTGACCCTTTGAAAGCCGCTGACAGCCGATGGGTCCATCGATCCAAAAAGCGATGGGAGGCACGGGAGGACTTGGCGGACCAGGACACCTTGGAATGGCGATTTTTTCATGAAATGATCAAACTGATAAATCTGCGAAAAACATTACCCGCCCTTCAAAATGGGGGGATGGAGGTAATCAATACCGGCAACCCTCACCTGTTCGGGTATATTCGGGCTTTTAACCATCAAAGATTATTGATTGTAAACAATTTTTCAGAACAACAGCTAATGATGGGTGTGGCGCATCTTCGAGATTGCGGTGTTAAAGGGGATGTTGTGAATTTGCTGAAAGACGAGATCCTTTCATCCGGCAGTGATATGTTATTGCATGATTACCAAGCGGTTTGGCTGGACATTTCTGCGCCATAACCACGTTCGGGTCTGCATTCAATTAAATAACTCAAGATATGTTATTCAAATGCTACGGAAAGAATGGAAAAAAATATTTCAACTCATAAGCTTAAAATCAGAAATCTTCAGCCCTCGGACTATACTGACGTCAGAAATATAATGGAAGAGGCTTATGCACGAATGGGCGGACCATGGGAAGAAAGAGAATTTTTAACCCTTTTATCCCTTTTTCCTGAAGGTCAGATTTGTATCGAAGACAGGGAACAGGTCGTTTCGGCGGCATTAACGCTTATAATTGATTATTCCAAATTAGAACATGATCATTCCTACGAGGATATTGTAGCGGATGGTAAATTCGAAAGTCACGATGATGAAGGCGATTATCTGTATGGAATCGATGTTTTTGTACGCAAGGATTATCGAGGCATGCGCTTGGGAAGACGCCTTTACGATGCAAGAAAAGAGTTGTGCGAGCAACGGAATTTGAAGGGGATTATCATCGGGGGGCGTATACCCGGCTATGCCAGATATCACCAAGAGATGAGCCCCGGTGTATATATTCAAAAAGTAAAAAACCGGGAAATAGTCGATAAGGTATTGACGTTTCAGTTGGCCAATGACTTTCATCCCAAGCGCGCAATCAGAAACTACATTCCGGAAGATAACGCATCAAAAGGGCATGCGGTTTTCCTGGTGTGGGATAACATTTTCTATCAATCAAGAAAGAAACTTGTATGGGGACGGAAATCGAATGTTCGCCTTGGCACGGCGCAATGGCAGATGCGTCAGTTTCAATCCCTTGAAGAACTTCTTCACCAAGTGGAGTTCTTTGTGGATACTGTATCCGGATATAACGCCGATTTAATACTGTTTCCGGAGCTTTTTAACGCTCCCCTCTTATCCCGATATAATCAGGAAGATCCTCCACAAGCCATGCGTCATCTGGCAAAATATACGGATCGGTTGAGGAATGAAATGTTGCAGATGGCTGTGAGCTACAATATCAACATTGTTGCCGGAAGCTTGCCTGAGAGTGTAGACCAAAAGCTTTATAATGTTTCGTTTCTGTGCCGGCGTGACGGAACATGGGATTCTCAGTACAAACTGCACATCACACCGAACGAGGCTGAATACTGGGGGGTTAGCGGAGGACAAGATATTAAAATATTTGATACCGATATCGGGAAAATCGGCATACTGATTTGTTATGATGTCGAATTTCCGGAATTATGCAGAATACTGGCGGATAAGGGGATGAAAATCCTGTTGGTTCCGTTCTGGACCGATACCAAAAACGGTTACCTGCGCATTCGAAGATGCGCCCAGGCACGCGCTATCGAAAACGAATGTTATGTCGCCATATCGGGAAGTGTCGGAAACTTGCCAAAGGTGGAAAATATGGATATCCAGTATTCCCAGTCCGCTATCTTTACCCCTTCCGATTTCGCTTTTCCTCACGATGCCATTGCCGCCGAGACCACTCCAAACACCGAAATGACCCTTATAGCGGATATCGATCTGGATTTATTAAAGGAACTTCGAAAACACGGCAGTGTTCGGAATCTTGAGAGCAGGCGAAAAGATCTTTATAAAATTGAATGGATAAATTCCGGCCGATTTTTGTGATGCCGGACTTTTTACGAGTTCCTCAAAATCTAATGTTGTGTCTCTATAAAAAAACAAATGAAATATTTATATCCCATTCTAAGTTATTCTTGTGAAAAGAATGGGCTTATAAAATTCCTGATGATAATCGAATTTATCATCAGATGCTGGAAAGAAAAATCAAGGTTCCTTTCGGGAGCCTTTTAAAGTCGTTTATTTTATCGCCGGGCAGCAATTTTTTGGGTGGCAGGTAATATATTGTTTTCCGGTCTTTGTATTTAAGCCCGGCGATTTGATAGGCGGATCGACCTTTATCAACCCTGTAAGGCCCCCGATACCCGACAATCAGCTTTGTTTTTGCAGGCAGATCATCCCAGTCGGATATCATTGAACCGACCTTAATTCGGCCTGAAGGCAGAAAATAGATCGTGGTTTTCAGATTATACGCCTGACCTGCAAACGACCATGCAGTGAGCCTGTCCGATATGATTTTTATGGGATTATCGCATTTTATCGAAGAAATACTGTTTTCCTGATTCAGCAGCACAACGGTTTTTGCGGGTATCCGCTCCCAGCCTATTTTATCTGAAATTTGATCACCGGTGTAGACATGACCGTCTGGAAGTTTATAGACGGTTGTCCGGCTGTCGTAATCTTCGCCGGCGATTGACCAGGCGGTGTTGTTCTGTGTAATAACGTTGGCGTCATCTGCTTTTGCATAGTATTTTTTCCGGCCATAATATATTTTG
>Ga0180433_10002640_pt1 | contig 27351 bp, 26 predicted proteins | sample SS_ome_8_FD_132980 | JGI IMG/M metagenome (GOLD analysis project Ga0180433, IMG submission 132980) | Hypersaline lake sediment archaeal communities from the Salton Sea, California, USA - SS_1_D_1 metaG | ecosystem: Environmental > Aquatic > Non-marine Saline and Alkaline > Hypersaline >... | reverse complement strand
GCGGATCAGGCTATCAAGCGGGCGACTTCGCGGTTGCCTACAAGGACCTGGCCCCATTGGCTTCCAAGTACTATCTCGACGTGAGCGCATCCGGCCATAAGAAACCAAGCGGCAAAGTCCTCAGGGCTTCTACTGTAGGAGCACTGGGTGAAGCGGCATATGTACTGAAAAATCTGGGCTTTAACGTCACCCCAGAACAGGCGGGCGCAGATGTGCTTGTCAATACGTTCGACTCTTCTAAATATGTTAATAAAGGAAAGCCTTACATTGCATTTGGAAACATGGGGATGACGATTGTTCAGAAGTGGATCACCGGATTTTCTTTTAAAGGACCTGAATGGGAGAGATACGAAGGCGTCTTCTTGGCAAATGTCATGCAAGATCATGCTATTACAGCTCCTTACAATAAACAGGAATACTTCTACACAGTCACTGGTTCTTATATTACCGCTGTTCCTAAAACGGCAAAAGTGCTTGCGGTGATTGCTGATGAAGATCACTTCTTCAAGGCAGGCTGGTGGCCTGGACATGATGCTGCCAAAGGAAAAATTATGGCTTTCACGTATAAAGATAACAACAAGAACTTAACTGTTTTCGCTAACGATCTAACCAATGACGATCATCCGCAGCATCAATATCGGTTGCTGGCGAATTCGATTTTCAATGCCGGTCCCGGAAAAACCGAAAATGCTCCATCATCAAAACGATGAGAGGCTGGACAGCTGAAGTGCAAGCGGCTCCCGCAGTGGAGGTGTCTCGTCTAAACAGCTGGATAGACAAGCTTTGGAACGAACATTGAACCATCGTTAGCAGTGCCATGATTTTAGATCATGCTGCCTTTCTTTTGAAGGGCAGTTTTTTCGTGTCTGACGGGTCTTCATCGTTTGCTTTGCTTCTAGTCAAAGGGCCGGAAGCTTCCGTAAGTGCCTGCTTTTCATATGCGGCCATATGCTTCCAGCCTTTCTTGAATCCTCCCCATTTTTTTATGCAGAAACTTAAGGTTAAAAAAGACGATAAGTGTTCCGGATAGGGCTGATAAGATCATTGCAGGAAAACTGAATTTTTCTATCTCTGCGGCAGCGGTCAGCAGATAGCAACAAAATGGCAGCATAAAGATCGACGTTAATATGCCGGGTACATAATGTTTAAATGTGAACCATAGGACGATGTGAACAAGGAAATGAACAGTAAAAGCAAAAAAGAAACCAAACCAGATAATATATTGATTAAAATAAATACTGAGAACAGTTACACCAACAGCTAGTATAAATTCTTCGAGCACAGCGCAAACAAAAGAAGCGGTTTTGGCATGTCCAAATGGAGCTTTTTCAGTTGTTTCAGTTTGCTTCGATATCTTTTGCCCCATGCCTCGACCATCACCATCTCTTCAAAATCATGCAGTATAAATAATATCGGCAGCATCCAAGCCATAAATTGCATGTTTTCCATTTACATTCCCCCTCTTATGTGCCACAATTGTGACATTTCATAGAGAACAAAGTCAATGAGCCAACGAAAAGTGCTACATTGCCATAAAAAGTGCGACAGGAGAGAGAATATGAAGCAAATGCCCTCAAAAACAGCTCAGCAATCTAAAAGCTGGCTGACGCTATCATTGTTGGAGCTTATGAAGGAAAAAAGCTTTTCAGACATCACCATTACAGAGATAGCGGAAAAAGCGCAGCTTGACAGAAGAACATTTTATCGGCATTTCCATTCAAAAAAAGATATATTAGACCGCTATTTTGAGCAGCTTTGCAGTGAGTATTCCAATTACATTGTTCAGGAAAAACATATTGACTTATCCAGTCTTGGACATGCATACTTCAACTTTTGGAGCCGACATGCCGATTTTTTACAAGCCCTTTATCAGAACCATTTGTTTTATTTGATTGTTGAGAAATATAATGAACTTCTACCGGATCTTCATAAAAAATTTAAAGAAGAAACCTTTCATTTTAAAAGCAAAATCGACTTGGAGTACGGGCTTTCATTCAGCGCAGGGGGCTTTTGGAACATCCTTTCAAAATGGTTTGAGAGAGGCCGGAAGGAAACTCCTGAAGAAATGAGTCATATTCTGCAAGGAATAGTAGATTCATTTTTAAACAAGCAAGCTATCGAAAGGTGATCTCATGTTGGTATATAAGTGCTTTAAGTGTTTAGCCTTCTTTCTTAATTTCTGCTTGTGCTTACGGCCAATCTTCGGTACCGTTAATGCAAAGACCCTTGTAATATAGAGAACAGGAGTGAGGCCGTTGTTGAATACGGTGAAGATCAGAGGGGTGGCCATCGGAGAAGGAGCCCCGAAAATTTGCGTGCCGCTCATCGGAAAAACGCATGAACAATTGAAAGAAGAAGCTGCTTTTCTTCTATCGATTAATCCGGATCTTGCCGAATGGCGGGCGGATTTTTTTGAGGATGTCGAAGACGTTGACAAAGTGAAAAAGGTATTGGCTGACATCCGGGAGATCTTAAAGGATATCCCGTTGATATTTACATTTCGCAGCGCGGAGGAAGGCGGCGAAAAAGAAGTCAGTAAGGAATTTTACTTTTCCTTGAATCATGCCGTAGTCAAAACAGGGCTGGCAGATGTGATTGATGTCGAGCTGTTCAATGAAGAGCATCATGTGGAAAAACTGGTTCAAGCGGCTCATATGCAGCATGTCTTTGTCATTATATCCAACCACGATTTCGGGAAGACGCCGAGAGCGGAAGAGATCGTTTCCCGTCTCCGAAAAGCCCAGGATCTTGGCGCCGATTTCCCTAAGATCGCGGTGATGCCTGAAACACCGGCAGATGTGCTGGTGTTGCTTGAGGCGACTCATATGATGCATGAGCGGTATGCGAAGCGGCCGATTATCACGATGTCGATGGCCGGAAAAGGCTTGATCAGCCGGCTCGCCGGAGAGGTATTTGGCTCGGCCGTGACGTTCGGCGCAGCGAAAAAAGCATCCGCACCTGGCCAAATTGAGGCGACGGATTTGAAACATTTACTTGATGTGCTTCATCGCAATTTACAATAATTGGGTGTGCTGCTATAGTGAAAAAGATTCATATATTTTTCCATCCTTTTCACTTGCCAAATCGGTGTGTTACGATAAAAAATGAATTGAATAGCTTTACTAGGGGTGCCCGACTGCGGGCTGAGAGAGAAACATGTGTTTCTTAACCCTTTGGACCTGATCTGGTTCGTACCAGCGTGGGGAAGTAAAAAGGATTCGGGAGAAGATGGGGAATGGGTATGGTCCGTCTGTCTTCCAGTGATTTTACTGACTGTAAAACCAGGTTCATCATATGATCCTGGTTTTTTTGTGCTGGTGCTGTTCCGGAGTTTCGTCCTGATCAATTTTTTAGAGGGGAAGGATTTTTACATGAAACAGGAGTCAGTACAGCAAAAAAACATCTCGATTATGTCAAGTTTTTCAGGGAGCCGCAAAGTGTATGTCGAAGGGGCGCGACCTGACATTCAAGTGCCGATGAGAGAAATTTCGCTAAGTCCGACGACGGGTTCATTTGGCGCCGAAGAAAATCAGCCTGTCCGCGTCTACGACACGAGCGGTCCCTATACGGACGCGAATGCAGAGGTTGATATTCTTAAGGGGCTGAAACCTTTGCGGGCGACCTGGATCAGGGAGCGCGGCGATACCGAAGAATATGAAGGCAGAGAAATCAGACCGGAGGATAACGGCTATAAAAGCAAAGAGAAAGCGAGCAACAGCTATCCAGGGTTGAAACGAAAACCGCTGCGCGCGAAAAAAAGTCAAAATGTCACCCAGCTGCATTACGCAAGAAAGGGGATCATTACGCCCGAGATGGAATTTATCGCGATCCGAGAGCATGTATCTCCCGAATTTGTTCGTGATGAAGTGGCAAGCGGACGAGCGATTATTCCGTCAAATATCAACCATCCGGAAAGCGAACCGATGATTATCGGCCGCAACTTCCACGTGAAAATCAATGCCAACATCGGCAATTCCGCTGTCACCTCTTCGATTGAAGAAGAAGTAGAAAAAATGACATGGGCCATCCGCTGGGGCGCCGATACGATGATGGACTTGTCCACAGGTAAAGATATTCATACAACGAGGGAGTGGATCATCCGCAATTGTCCAGTTCCTGTAGGGACTGTGCCAATTTATCAGGCGCTTGAAAAAGTAAACGGCGTCGCGGAAGATCTCACTTGGGAGATTTACCGCGATACATTAATCGAGCAGGCTGAGCAAGGCGTTGATTATTTTACGATTCATGCCGGCGTCCTTCTTCGGTATGTGCCGCTGACGGCAAAGCGCGTCACTGGAGTCGTATCCCGCGGCGGGGCAATTATGGCGCAATGGTGTTTGGCTCATCATGAGGAAAGCTTTCTGTACACTCATTTTGAAGAGATTTGCGAGATTATGAAAACATACGATATCGCATTTTCGCTCGGGGACGGCCTTCGGCCCGGCTCGATTGCGGATGCGAATGATGAGGCCCAATTTGCCGAATTGGAGACGCTCGGCGAGCTGACGGAAATCGCCTGGAAGCATGATGTTCAAGTGATGATCGAAGGACCGGGACACGTGCCGATGCATAAAATTAAAGAGAATGTCGACAAGCAGATGGAAATTTGCAAAGAGGCGCCGTTTTACACGCTCGGCCCGCTGACGACCGATATTGCACCGGGCTACGATCATATTACATCGGCAATCGGAGCGGCGATGATCGGCTGGTACGGCACGGCCATGCTTTGCTATGTGACGCCGAAGGAGCATTTGGGACTGCCGAACAAAGACGATGTCCGCGAAGGCGTCATAACATACAAAATCGCGGCCCATGCGGCTGACCTTGCCAAAGGGCACCCCGGCGCGCAAATCCGCGATGACGCGCTTTCCAAGGCGCGCTTTGAATTCCGCTGGCGGGACCAGTTCAATTTGTCGCTCGATCCGGAAAGAGCGCTTGAATACCATGATGAAACCCTTCCGGCGGAAGGCGCCAAAACGGCACACTTTTGTTCAATGTGCGGGCCTAAATTTTGCAGTATGAGAATTTCCCAGGATATTCGCGACTATGCCAAGGAAAACGACCTTGATGAACAAAAGGCTATTCAAAAAGGATTGGAAGAGAAGGCGAAGGAATTTAAAAAAGCAGGCGGCAGCATTTACAGTTAAAAACGGGCAATACTGCAGATGAAAGGGGAACCTTTCATCTGTTTTTTTATAATATGGGGTTGACAGGTCGGAATAATATGAATTAGTATGTTGTTTAATATTTCGGAAAATTCCATCAGCGCTGATCGGTCAACCGAAGGCTCTTATCTCAATTGGGATAAGAGTTTTTTATTTTCAGTTTAGAAAAGAAAGGGGAACAAGATGTCTTTATCAATTCGTGTAAATGAAAAAGCATTTGGAAGCGGCAGCCTTAAAACAAGCGTGCTTCAAGACGTGAAACTGACGGTCGAAAACGGCGAATTTCTGACTGTCATCGGTCCAAGCGGATGCGGGAAAAGCACGCTCTTAAAAATCGCTGCCGGTCTTGACGGGAATTATGAAGGGCGAATCAGCATGAACGGAAGAGAAATCAAGGGCCCGGGGATTCAGCAAGGTTTCATCTTTCAGGAGCATCGGCTTTTTCCATGGCTGACGGTCGAGCAAAATATCGCCGCAGATTTAAGCCTGAAAGAACCGGCGGTGCGAAAAAAAGTCGATGAATTGATTGAAACGGTGCGGCTGAAAGGCGCGGAGAAACAGTATCCACGCGAGCTGTCCGGAGGTATGTCGCAGCGGGTCGCGATTGCCAGGGCTTTGCTCAGGGAGCCTGAGATTTTGCTGCTTGATGAACCCTTCGGCGCCTTGGACGCCTTTACGAGAAAGCATCTCCAGGATGTTCTGACAGACATTTGGCGAGAAAAGAAGATGACGATGATCCTCGTGACGCACGATATTGACGAATCGGTTTATTTAGCCAACCGGGTCGCGATTCTTACCGCAAAGCCGGGGAGAATCCACAAGCTGATTCCGGTCGATCTGCCATTTCCGCGCAGCAGAACATCGCCCGTTTTTCAATCAATCAGACAAAAAGTGCTGAAAGAATTCGAGACAACGGAAACATTCAGCTTTCAGGAAGGTTCAGGGATTTGAGCAGAAAGGAGCGGAAAAACGTGAAAAAATGGCCGTTGTATATGCTGGGCTGCCTGATGCTTCTTGCGGGCTGTTCAGCAGCCCAATCAAGCGGAGGGGGCGGAGATTTAAAAGAGATCAACATCGGAGTGCAGCAAAGCTTAAGCCCGTTGCTCCTTGCAAAAGAAAAAGGCTGGTTTGAAAAAGAGTTCGCAAAAGAAGGGATTCAAGTGAAATGGACAGAGTTTCAAAGCGGTCCGCCGCAGTTTGAAGGTCTTGCCGCAGGTAAACTTGATTTTTCCCAGGTTGGAAATTCACCGGTGATCGCAGGGCAGGCGGCTGGCATTGATTTTAAAGAAATCGGTCTTTCGCAAGACGGTTTAAAGGCGAACGGCATTCTTGTGAAAAAAGGGAGCGGCATCGATGACATAAAAGATTTGAAAGGAAAGAAGGTGGCGGTGGCAAAAGGCAGCAGCGGGTTCGATTTTCTGTATAAAGTGATCGATAAAGCAGGTCTGGAGCCAACAGACGTCAACATCATTCAGCTTCAGCCTGACGAAGCCATGCCGGCATTTGACAGCGGCGCGATTGATGCATGGTCGATTTGGGAGCCGTTTTTGTCCCTTAAAACGATCAAAAGTGACGCGGCAATATTGGTTGACGGGGAACAAATCGACAAGTATTCCCCTGGTTTTACGCTTGTACGAAGCGAATTTGCCGAGAAGTATCCTGATGAGGTGATCCGTTTTCTGAAGGTGTATGACAAGGCCGTGAAATGGCATAAAAACCATAAGAAAGAAGCGGTTGAAGCGTATGCGAAAATTAAAAATCTCGACAAAAAGGTCGTTGAAAACGTGCTGAATAACACCGAACCGTTAAATGAGCCGATCACAGACCGCATTATTGAAACGCAGCAGGAGACTGCCGATTTTCAATTCGAATTAAAAGCGATTAACAAAGAGATTGATGTAAAAGAAGTGGTTGACAATTCATTTATTAAAAAAGCGCTGAAAGGAGGAGATGACAAATGAGGGCTGTTTCATCAAGCACCCCCTCGATCCAGCCGAAAGCAGGCGCAAAACTGAGACCGGCCGCTTTTCGGCTGGCATGGGGGAAGGGAATTGTATTACCTGTGATATTGATTTTATTATGGCAGCTTGTCGGGTCATTTGAGCTCATATCAAAAACCGTGCTTCCGGCTCCTTTAGATATATTGCTTACATTTCGGGATCTCATCGTATCAGGAGAGCTTTTCACTCATTTAGGCATCAGCATTCAGCGCGCCGCGCTCGGCTTTTTCCTGGGAGCCGGACTCGGGCTCCTGCTGGGGCTTGTAATCGGCTTTTCAAAAATCGCCGAGGATTATCTCGATCCCTCTCTGCAAATGCTGAGAACCGTTCCGCATCTCGCCGTCACGCCGCTGTTTATCTTATGGTTCGGTTTCGACGAACTGTCAAAGGTGCTCTTGATCGCGCTCGGCGCCTTCTTCCCGGTATATATCAACACATTTTCAGGAATCAGGGGCGTCGATTCGAAACTGTTCGATGTGGCGAGAGTATTGGAGTTCCATTGGCTGAAGCAGGTGACTAAGCTGATTCTTCCCGCATCGCTTCCGAACATCCTCTTAGGCATCCGCCTGTCGCTCGGTGTTTCGTGGCTGGGCCTTGTTGTTGCCGAACTGATGGGATCAAGCGCGGGAGTCGGCTATATGATTATGGATGCCAGACAGTTTTCACAAACCGATAAGGTGTTTGTCGGAATTTTGATTTTCGCTGCCGTCGGCAAGCTGACGGATTCATTCGTCAGAATTCTGGAGAAAAAGTGCCTTGGCTGGAGAAACAGCTATCAAGGTAATCAAAAGTAAAGGGGAGATCTTTTTGGACATTTTATGGTTTATTCCTACTCATGGGGACGGACGTTATCTCGGCACAGACACGGGAGGCAGAGCCGCAGATCACACCTATTTTCAGCAGGTAGCGCAAGCGGCTGACCGGCTTGGGTATACAGGGGTTCTTTTGCCGACGGGAAGATCGTGCGAAGATCCGTGGATTACCGCCGCCGCTCTGGCGTCAGTCACGAAAAATCTGAAGTTTTTAGTCGCTGTAAGACCCGGTTTGATGCAGCCGTCGGTTGCGGCGCGGATGGCTTCCACATTCGACCGGCTTGCAGAGGGCAGACTCCTCATCAATGTGGTCGCCGGCGGTGATCCGTATGAATTAGCCGGCGACGGCCTGTTTATCAGCCATGATGAACGGTATGAAGCGACAAATGAGTTTCTCGACATATGGCGGTCGCTTTTAAAAGGCGAGACTGTCAGCTATTCGGGGAAACACTTGAAGACCGAAAACGGCCGCTTACTCTTTCCGCCCGCCCAACACCCTCATCCGCCGATCTATTTTGGGGGCTCGTCAAAGGCCGGGCAGGAGACTGCCGCCAAACACGCGGATGTCTATTTAACATGGGGAGAGCCGCCCCATCTCGTTAAAGAAAAAATCCAATCTGTCAAAAGACAGGCTGAAAAAGAAGGGAGGAACGTCCGTTTTGGAATTAGACTGCACGTAATCGTCAGAGAAACGGAACAAGAGGCGTGGCAGGCGGCAAATAGACTGATCAGCCACTTGGATGATGAAACGATTGCCGCAGCCCAAAACGCGATGAAACGGACGGATTCATCAGGGCAAAAGAGGATGGTTCAGCTTCATCAGGGAAACAGAACCAATCTTGAGATCAGCCCGAATCTTTGGGCGGGCATCGGACTGGTCAGAGGCGGAGCGGGGACAGCGCTCGTCGGTGATCCGGAAACGGTGGCCTGCCGGATAAAAGAATATGCTGATCTCGGCATCGAATCCTTTATCTTCTCAGGTTATCCTCATCTTGAAGAAGCGTACCATTTTGCCGAAAAGGTCTTTCCGCTCCTTCCGTTTCGCCCGAAACTTCAAAGAAAAGCGTCTGGCGAAGTCATCGGAAATGACCATTTTCCGACGAGGCAAAAGGAAAAAACGATTTAAATAAAAAAACTCCAGACATTCTGGAGTTTTTTATCTGTTTTTATAAAATGAAAACATATACGAAAGATGCTGAATAATGATCAGCACAAAGATGACGATGATCGGGAAATACGGGATCCTGGCTTGGAAAAACGGGTAAAAGATCAATAGAAGCGCTGCGACTGGCATCGCCACATACAGCACGATATAAGATGTTCTGCATGCTTTTGCGGTAATCATCTGTTCTCTTTCATCCTGTTCTTTAAATTCGTCAGGAACGAGCATAAAGCGCTGCTTGCGTGAACCGCTTTTTTTCTCCAAGTATGTGTAAATCGAAAGCGCGAGCCCAAAGAGAAGGATGGGAATCAGGTTAAAAACAAAATGGAGCTCTGAAGCGTTTGTTTTCAAGCTTTTGGCGATTTGTTCCGATGTGTGAAAAAAGGTTATAAACGTCCAGCATGCGAGTCCGAACAGAAGGATGTGAAAGAAAGTCCGTGTGATCATATTCATTCGTGTTTGCCTCCCTCTAACCAAAATACGTCTTCCATTTTTAATTGAAATTCATCGCAAATTTTCAAAGCCAAAAGAAGCGACGGGATGTAATTGCCTTTTTCAATGGCCGCAACTGTCTGCCTTGTAACTCCGATCGCGTTTGCAAGGGCTTCCTGTGAATACCCGTACCTTGCTCTCAATTCTCTAACCCTGTTGTTCATCCTACCACCTGCAATTCTTCGTTTATATAGTATATTTGACATATTGTTAAATGGGTTTGACATAATGTTAACTTGATTTTACAATGTAATCAACATCTTTTGATCTAGGATCGGCAGGTTATTAACTGTAACATTTAAATTTATACATAAAATTAACAGAAATGGAATAGAGAAAATAGAATTATCTCACTTTTTGAAAAAAGGGACTTTGGGGGTATTTTGGGGTTCGGATTTCAGGAGAAGGAGGGTCTTATTAGCTGGTTCTTTTTCCTTAACATCCTTGAAAGACACGAGATTTATAAAAAGAAAAAATGAGAGAGAAAGAAGGAGGAGAAATAAGACAAAAAGATTATAAAGACATCATAAAGTGGAAACGGGGCTTTCATCTTCTCTTCCAAGCCGAAAAGCGTGGGCCATTAGATTGAAAAACCGCGAGATCCTTAAATAAATAGTTGGAACGTAGTGTTTATGAAATAGGAAATTTCATAGATTTCAGTATGATTTTGGATATGTTACTCTTTGGTTACTTGATAGAAAGGAGGGGGAAAAATGACATACGCAGCACCTCAGGTTGACTATTCTGTCAATCCGTCGATCGAAGATCAGGCTTGGTTCTTGGTGTTTGTTGCAGTGCTTTTGGCACTTGGCGCAACTGTTGTTCTTGGCGCCGCTGTATGGTGTGTAGTTAACGGAAACGGCAGCTTCACAGGATCCGTCCAATGGGTCAGCGGTTTGAAAGTCAACATTGAATGTAGGAAATAGCCATACTTAACGTATCTGTTCACAACAAGAGACATATTTGATGAGGCTTAACCGTCTGTGGGGGGCGGTTAAGTCTTCCTGACATTAATCATACCCTGGAGGCATTATGTTTATTATAGATAACCTATCTAAAACATATAAAAACAATGTGACTGCCGTTAGCGGGTTTCATATAAAGATTGAAAAAAACCAGATTGTCGCGATAGCGGGTCCGAACGGTTCAGGAAAGACGTCGATTATTAATTCCATTTTAGGAATCATTACGCCTAGTGAAGGAACCATTCTTTTGGATGACCTGCAGAACACGACGGCGGAATTCAAGCAAAAGCTGGCGTATGTTCCCGATGAACTGCTTTTGCCGGATGCCCTTTCAGCTGCCGAATATTTGGATTTTGTTTCTTCTATGTATAATTGTACATCAAATGAAAAGCGGAGACAATTAATTGAGCTTTTCGATATGAAAGAGGCTTTGCAGGAGCCGATTGAAACGTACTCACACGGAATGAAAAAAAAGACGCAGCTGATCGCTGCTTTTATGCTGGAGAGCGAATTTGTCATCATGGATGAGCCGTTTCGCGGGCTTGATATTGAAGCGGTCATCAATACGAAAAAGCTGATGAAGCGCTATGCGGCCACACAAGGATCGATACTGCTTGCGACTCATGACATGCTTTCTGCGGAAGAATTGTGCGATAAGATTGCGATTATTTCAAAAGGCGTCAAGATGGATGAAGGAAAAGTCAAAGAATTAAAGGTTAAATACAGCTGTAATTCGCTTGAAGAAGTGTTCTTGAAAGCTTCGATGCTGAGTGATAGGGGTGCGCATTTTGATCAAATCATTCGAAATTTCTAAAATGATGCTGAAAATGTGGCAGAAGGAAATGGGCAAGCTCTTAAATACCGGCACCAAAAAAATGATCGCCGCCCTTTTTTTAATTTTGGCGATTGCGATGGGGAGCATCATTGGCTACAGCTTTACGGGGATGTTTTTAAGCGCTTTTCTGAATGGAGAAATTCGCTCACTCGGGTTGTTCGTGATTTCAATGTTCATGAACGTCTCGATTTTTACGTTTGTTTTCTTCATTTTATTTAAAGTAAGGACGCCTGAACAGAACAGCTTCTCCATGCAGCTGAGCTGGTTCCCGCTGACGGCTTTCGAGAGGAGTCTCGGATATTTTATTCCGTTTGCCGGCGCGGTTTCATTCCTTGTCCTGTTTATCATGTCTATTCTGCTGATTCCGAATTTTGTCGCCAGCGGTGTAGGCTTTTGGTTTGCTTTTACGTTTTTTGCCCTGCTTTTTGTGCAGATCATTTTTTTCTTTTCGCTTCTCAACCTTGTTTATAACCTGGTGTATATGGTGATCTTGAAATTCGGTTTTCCGCTGCAAAAATTTTTTTCAATGTTTGTTCTTGTCGTATTAGCTGTTATTTACGGATTCACCTCTTTTGATCTGGGGAAGATTCAGAACGCTTATTCAACCTTTGATTATAATCTGACATATTTTGCAGCGCCGCTGTTTCTCGTGCTGAACGGTCAGTCGGCAGGCGCCGGAATTATACTGGTGGTGCTGATCTTGGCAGCCGCAGTAACTGCTTCGTTTATGTCGCTGAATGTTGTGCCGATCCTCACTGAAAAAAAATCATCCAAACTGTTTTCATTTATTAAAATCCCGTCGTCAAAACCGCTGTCTTTGGCGGTGAAAGAAATAAAATCACAGGCCAGAAATGAAGAAAATATTTTAAACTTCATTTTTTTACTTTTGGCTCTATGCTTTTTAAAATACAAATTTCAGTTCGGATTTACCGGGGAGAGCTATTTGGTGCTTGGAGGCGTGACGGGCATCATCGCCTTCAATTCATATGGGAATGATCTGCGGATGATGCAGGTGTACAAGGCGATGCACTTGAAAATAACAACGGTTTTGTGGTCAAAGTATCTCGGGCTGTGTGTGCTTGGCCTCATTCAACTCTGCTTGTTTTCCGTGTTGACGTGGACTTTTCCTGAGAGCTTTGCGGTCTTTGTAAAGACGATTGCCGTGCTATTAAACGCAATTGCGATGTTCTATTTAGCGGGCATTATTTTTCCGCTTGACCGCAACAACCCTTATATGGGGATCTTCTCTTTCGGAATGCTCCTCATCTTTATGATTCCGCTGTTTTTCATCGTGAATTATGCGGTCGATAAAGTCACGGGCGAAGCGCTGCTGTTTCTCATACCGTGTCTCGAATTACTGCTGATCCTGCTGTTATACGGAGGGTTTAAATGGAGGTACCATTATGATCATTAGGATGTTGAAAGCACTGGTCGGAATCAAAAAAATTCCCTATTTTCCAGAGCATGTGAAGCTGGATCGGAAGCATATTTCAGATCGTGATCTCGATGCGGATTTTCCCATCAACCCGACAGCCTATCAAATGCTGAAAGAAGTCGACGGAAAAAAAGACGAACTGGAGATAGCCGGGGATCTGGCCGGCGTCTTTCGCGTCAGTGAAGAGGTGTTGCTAAAGGATTTGCACCAATTGCTGACAGGGCTCAACCGCAACTATTTAATCAATTGGAAGTACGGTGAACGCCCGTCTTTCCTCGGTTTTCTCTATCAGTTTTTCGGCCAGTACCATATTCGCTACAAGGAAAGGTTTTCAAGCGATTCTGATTCATTTCTGTTTTTGTACATGAAATTTCTTCATGTGATTTCTAAGAAAATTATTGTTTTCTGGCTCGTCTTTTTGATGCTGTCGCTTTCGGCTTACATTTTCGTTCCGGACGGTTCAATCATCAGCATTGCCGCTTATTTTTCCGTCATCTATTTCGGGTTGATCACCGGCACAGCACTTCATGAAGTGGTGCACGGCATCGCGCACCGGAAATTTGTCGGAAAAAACGGGCCTCAAGGGTTTTTAGCGGCTGATATGATGTCCGTCAAATTTATCAGGCCTGTCATATCGCCGTATGATAAAAAGTCGATTTGGATTACGGCGTTGGGGCCGCTTATACCAGGGGCGCTCGGAATAGCCGGCGTGCTGTTTACGATCTTTTTTCTTCAGGAAAACGCGGTCTCGGTCGGCATGCTTCTGTTCTTTTCCACTTATGCTCTGCATATGATGTATCTGCTTCCGTTTATGGGTGACGGAAAGTCGATTATGAAACAGCTGATGATCAGAGGAATTGGAGGTAAATCATCATGAATACAAACTCTTTAAAGCAGGGACTAATCTTTGCCAGTTTCTCAAGCTTTCTCGCATTTCCGATGCTTGCGGCTGCGCTTTTGTTTTATCATCTTTTTTCAAATCAAACGAGCAACGATATCCTGTTTAACAGTTTGTCGTTTGTCATGGAGAGCGAATCGGCTTTTTCATTCCAGGTGAAGCCCAACTTTTTCTTCATTATGATCGGGCTGTTTATCGGCATTTTTATTATAACGGCCGCGATTTCATCAATTTATCAGAAAAAAAAGGGTGAATCTTAAAAGAGCTTGCTACTTGAGGCAGGCTTTTTTTATTTGCATCGGAAGACGGGTTGTGATAAATTTAAATCGTAATCATTACGCTTTATTGAGAAGGAGGATACTCAGAGTGGCCAAGAAATCAAAAATTGCTAAAGAAAAAAAGCGCCAAAAGCTTGTTGAACAATATGCGGAACTCAGAAAAGAACTAAAAGAAAAAGGCGATTACAGAGCTTTGAGCAAGCTTCCGCGCGACTCGGCGCCATCAAGGCTGCATAACCGCTGCGAAGTGACCGGAAGGCCGAGAGGATATATGAGAAAGTTTAAAATGTCGCGGATCGCGTTCAGAGAGTTAGCATATAAAGGCCAGGTACCAGGTGTGAAGAAATCCAGCTGGTAATCTGTCAATGTCCGGAAAAAAGCTGCCGATGTTCATATCGGCGGCTTTTTTTCGACAAATTTTTAATATACCCTTGACGAAATTTTAATAAACGTGTAACATAATAAAAGTCAAAACGATGATGTTGTTTTTAGAGATCATATGCGGGTGTAGTTTAGTGGTAAAACCTCAGCCTTCCAAGCTGATGTCGTGGGTTCGATTCCCATCACCCGCTCCATACATACTGTTTATAACGCAGTGTTTCGTTTCTCAGATTAAACGAAGCATTGCGTTTTTTCATGTATGAAATCATCGTAAAAAACCTGCTCTCTTTAAGAACAGGTTTTTAAGGAAAGACGGTTGAGATATGTTCGCCGCCGTGAATTTGTTCGAACATTTTTGTTAAAGACTCGAGCAGGCGGCGGGATTCTTCTATAGATAATGAGGGCCTGAAAAAGACGAGCTGCAAGGCATCTTTTGTATCCGTTCCTGCATGATGAAGGCTGAGGTTTCCGGTGATCGTGCCGAATGCTCCAGCATCATCGGAGAACGTGATGATCTCGCCAGGACTGCCGGGTTCGATTTTGATCGGACCGTTTAATTTCCGGGCATCATATATATGAACCGGTATCAAATATTTGAGGGAGAAAAAACGGCTCAAATCAATCGCTGAATTTTCCGGCTCAACAAAGCGTTGTTCTTTGATATCTTTCAGCATCCGTTCGAGTCCGCTTTCCCGTCCTGAATAAGACGGGTTCAGCTCACGGAAGGCATCATGCCATTCTTTAACGGCCGATTCATCTTCGGGACTGCGATCGGCATAGTCAAAAAACAGCGATTCCTGAAAAAGGCGGAGCCGGCCTTTGAGCATTTGCGGGGAGCCGGTGATCTCAATATCTTGATATAACACAGCGCCAACCTTAAATGAAGGAATGCGGTTTAAAATAGCAGGCGCGATTTGCAAACGAAGTTCCAATTTAAATTCATCTCCCGTGTCATGGTACACTCTATTATACAGAGAGCGAAAACGAAAACAAAGAAAGGAGGCTCTGCACGATGGATGTGAAAAAACTGAAACAGGATGTCATCGAATTCGCACAGGAAATCGGCATCGATAAAATCCGGTTCGCCAGTGCAGATACTTTTGAAACATTAAAAGAACGATTGATTGAGAACCGGACCCTCGGCTATGAATCAGGCTTTGAAGAACCCGATCTTGAAAAGCGGACGAACCCGGATCTGCTTTTGCCGAAGGCGAAATCGATCATCGCCATCGCCCTTGCTTACCCTTCAAAAATGAAAGATGCGCCGAGAAGCAAGAAAGGCGAACGGAGGGGCATCTTTTGCAGAGCTTCCTGGGGAAAGGATTATCATCATGTCCTGAGGGAAAAGCTTGATCAGCTGGAAGAATTTTTGAAAGCGCAGCGCAGCGATGTCAGAACGAAATCGATGGTTGACACCGGTGAGCTGTCGGACAGAGCTGTCGCAGAGCGCGCGGGCATCGGCTGGAGCGGAAAGAACTGCATGATCATTACGCCTGAATTCGGGTCTTACGTTTACTTGGCGGAAATGATTACGAATATTCCGTTCGAGCCTGATGAGAGAATCGAAGATCAATGCGGCTCATGCAATAAATGTATTGAGGCATGCCCGACCGGTGCGCTCGTCAACCCCGGGCAGCTCAACTCCCAGCGCTGCATCGCTTTTCAGACGCAGACAAAAGGTTTTCTGCCCGACGAGTTCCGTACGAAAATCGGGAACAGGATCTACGGCTGTGATACGTGCCAGATGGTATGCCCGAAAAATAAAGGGGTCGATTTTCATCTGCATCCTGAAATGGAGCCGGACCCTGAGATTGCCAAGCCGCTTTTAAAACCGCTTCTGACGATGTCGAATCGCGAATTTAAAGAAAAGTTCGGCCACGTGGCCGGCTCATGGAGAGGCAAAAAGCCGATTCAGAGAAATGCGATTATCGCACTTGCCCATTTTAAAGAAACGGACGCTCTCCCTGAACTGATTGAGCTGATGCACAAAGATCCACGGCCGGTCATCAGGGGAACCGCCGCATGGGCGGTCGGAAAGATCGGCGGAGCAGATGTGATGGGTGAATTGGAGCGCGCGCTCGCGCACGAGCAGGATGAAGAAGCAAAAGTTGAAATCCAAAAAGGCATCGGCCTTTTAAAAGAAACGAGTGCGACTAATTGAGGGCTGTCCTGACATATGTTTAATGATGAGAAATGAATTAACAAACATATGGTGGTGTAGCCCTTGAAACAGATCATCGAGCAGCTCCTGAAAGCCAGACTTCATTACTTAATCAACGGCAATGATGAAACAAACTGGCAGGATGCCGGGGGTTTTGAAGTCATTGAACGGAAGCGGAGGCTTTTTCAAAACCGCGGCGTGCAGATCGTGAAGGCCAATATGAAAGCAGCTGTAAAAGAGCACTGGCTTGATGAAGACGGCGCGTCGCATGTGAACTATCAAACCCATACCGCATACTTGTGCAAAGACGGGGATGATATGTATATGGAAGAACATATTGAAGACAGAAGCGCCATTTTGTATGATCAGATGGTCATCAAAGACTCCAAGGCCCCGCGTCCGGCCGCACAGTCTTATCCTGACCCTGAAAGCGGCGATGATGAGATGCGCGAATTGCTGGGAAGGGCGTTCCGCTATGACCGGCTGGCCGCGGTGCGCTATGCAGAAACGTATTGGAATAAACGAAATCCCGCTTACAAAAACTTTGAAGACAATTGCACAAACTTTATTTCCCAGTGCATAAGGGCGGGAGATGCGCCGATGCGCGGCTATCCGAACAGAGGAAAAGGCTGGTGGATGCAAAACCATTCCTGGAGTTACAGCTGGACTGTCGCTCATTCGCTCAGAACCTTTTTGAAGCAGTCAAAAGCCGGCCTCCGAGCGGTTCAAAAGCGGGCCGCGAAAGAGCTGATCGAAGGCGATGTCATTTGCTATGATTTTAACGGAGACGGAAGATTTGACCACGTGGCTCTTGTGACGGCAAAGGATAAAAGCAATATGCCGCTGGTGAACGCGCAAACGCACGACTGCCGGATGAGGTACTGGTCTTACGAGGATTCGCCTGCTTATACTTCATCGATTCGATATGCGTTTTTTCATATATCAGATGATACGACAAAATCGTAATGAGTGGTATAATAAACAGCGGATCAGAAAAACAGAGGTGAATACTTTGGCATTGCATGTCGTACTATATCAACCAGAAATTCCTGCAAACACAGGAAATATCGCACGGACTTGTGCAGCAACAGATACAACGCTTCATTTAATCAGACCGCTCGGCTTTTCAACCGACGATAAAATGCTCAAGCGGGCAGGTCTTGATTATTGGGAATTCGTCAATGTCGTCTACCACGACTCATTGGACGAATTGTTTAATGCCCATCCTGACGGCCGTTTTTTCTTCATTACAAAATTCGGTCAAAAACCGCACACTTCATTTGATTATTCAGATCAAAACGAAGATCACTTCTTTGTCTTCGGACGAGAGACGAACGGCTTGCCGAAAGAGCTGATCGAACAAAACATGGATCGCTGTCTGCGCCTGCCGATGACAGAGCATGTCAGATCACTGAACTTATCAAATACTGCAGCAATCCTCGTGTACGAGGCGCTTCGCCAGCAGAATTACAGAGATTTGACTTAAGCTTTATCAGGAAAAGAGCCCTTTTAAACAGAGGGTCTTTTTTTCACTTTCTAATGTAACAGTGTTATGTTACAATGTGTGTAAAGGAGCTGAAACAGATGGTTCAGGATGATTTAATTTCAAAAAAAGAGCTGCTGGATTTGACTTCGATCTCATACGGGCAGCTCTATAGATGGAAACGGAAAAATTTAATACCGGAAGAGTGGTTTATCCGGAAATCGACGTTCACCGGACAAGAAACGTTTTTTCCGAAGGAAGACATTTTAAAAAGAATCGAAACCATTCAAAGCATGAAAGAAAATCTTTCCCTTGATGAAATGGCGGAAATGTTTACACCCGGTCTGTCCGAACTTAGCGCGAGCCGCGGGGAACTGCTTGAAAAAGGCATCGTTTCACAAGCGGTCATGACGTTTTTTGAAGAATGCACCGGAAAGCGCGATGATCCATTTCATCTGACAGAAGCGCTTGCGGCTTATGTGCTGGAAGGCCTGCTCCAATCCGGCGACATCAGCCTGGATGAAGGAAAAATGGTGCTGGATGTCATCATGTCACATGAGGCGGAGAACAAAGGGAGGCTGATTGTGCTTCGGAAGCTCGGCATTGCAACATGTCTGATCACCGAGGGCAGCATCGTGTTGGAAAAAGGAGTCAAGGTCGCCGCTGACATCAATCTGGCAGCGAGCAGCGAAGAATTGAAAACAAAATTCATGTAAATGGAGGATCAAAAGATGGAGAATTTATTGATAAACGGATTTGGCAGTTCAGGCGGAGGCACGTATCAAACGGTTGAATTAAACGGCAAAGGAACGATTAACGGCGATATTGACTGCGAAAGGTTCAGCTGCAGCGGCACCGGGACTGTAAACGGAGACGTGAAAGCGGGTGAGCTGAGAATCAGCGGCCACGCCAAACTAAACGGCGCAATCGCAGCTTCCAAGGTCAGAATCGACGGTTCTGCAAAGGTGGATGGCGATGTCGAAGCAGAACAGCTTAAAGTCTTAGGCTATGCCGGCATTAGCGGACATGTGAAAGGCGACGAAGCAATCGTTCGCGGAAAAACGTCAATCGGCAAAGACTGCGAAGTGGAACATTTTACTGCGGAAGGCTATTTTACAATCGACGGGCTTTTAAACGCGGAACAAATTGAGATTAAGGTTCACGGCGGTGAAAGTAAAGTGAAAGAAATCGGGTGCCGGCGGATCGTCTGCACTGCACATCAATCGAAGCTGTTCTCGTTTTTAACGCCGCTTATTTCTCCTCCGAGACTGTCTGCCGAGCTGATTGAAGGGGATCAAATTGAACTCGCCAATACGGCCGCGAAAGTTGTCCGGGGCAATTCGGTTATCATCGGCGAAAATTGCGACATCGACCTGATTGAGTATAAGGAAGATATCCGGGTGGCGGAAACGGCAAAAGTCGGAGAGAAGAGGAAAATATAGCGGAGGGATAGGACATGAAGAAACACGACTTGAAAATACACGGCTCCGGAAATGCCGGAGGCGGGTCATTCCATCATGTTCTCATCAGAGGTGAAGGAACGATCACAGGAAACATTGAATGTGAAAAATTCAGTACACACGGCACAAGCGAATTGTCAGGCGATGCGACAATCAAAAGCTTTAGTGTACACGGGGAAACAGAGATCCGGGGGAGGCTGAAAGCTGACAAAGCCAGAGTGTACGGGACGGCGGATGTTTCTGAGGACGCCGACATCAGCGATGCAGCCGTAAAAGGCATTATCAATATCGGGGGTAATATGGCGGCTGAAACGTGCGATGTCAAAGGCGCACTGAACGTAAGAGGCGATTGTGAGGCAGAGGATTTTACACTGACGGGCAGCTTGGACGTAAAGGGTCTGCTGAACGCCGGCGCGATTGACATCGGCTTAAAGTTCGGAAACAGTTCGATTGGCGATATCGGCGGCACGCATATTAAGATTGTCAAAAAACGCGGGCTCTTGTTTAATAGAAACGGAGGTTTTCTCTCAGCAGGGACAATCGAAGGAGATGATATTTACCTGGAAAACACGGAGGCCCGCATGGTCAGGGGAAACCGCGTGCATATAGGGCCCGGATGCAAGATTGAGAAAGTTGAATACAAAAGCAGCTGCCGGGTATCTCCTAAGTCTGAAGTGAATGAAGATCAACAGGAATAAAACAGTGTTATGTTACGAAAAAAGGATGGCTTCAAAAGTGAGCCATCCTTTTTCCTTTGAATTTTATTTGCCGGGTTTACTTTCGTATCCGGCAGTAAAAATGGATACGAGGAACGCGAGGATGACCCCCATCATGATCAACGTTCTCATTAAAATCCCTCCTCATCCTTATTCCCTTGTTGTCATCTGCACCGATGCCATCAGCCGTACCGCAGGAGCACTTGCGGACGGAACTTTTCTGCTCTTATTATGAATGGTTTGCTCCATCCTTGTCAATTCGAGGAAAGTACATTTCATTTTTTATATGAAAAGCATCTAAAGGGACATCTCCGCATAGATTGAATGTAACAGTGATTCACTTGGCACCTTGCATTTATCATCATATAGGAGGTTCTTATGGATATATTAAAAAAGATTGAACAGTATAGAGAGGAAGAGCAGCGTCTGAAATGGGAAGGAACCTTCGCTGAATATTTAGAAATCGTAAAGGAAAATCCGACTGTCGCGCAATCTGCTCATTCCCGCGTTTACAATATGATTAAAGACAGCGGCATTGAAGAGAAAGACGGGAAAAAAGTATACAGCTTCTTTGACAAAGAGCTGTTTGGTCTTGAAGAGCCTTTGGAACGCCTAGTTGAAGAATACTTTCATCCGGCCGCGAAGCGCCTTGATGTCAGAAAAAGAATCCTGCTTTTGATGGGGCCTGTTAGCGGGGGAAAGTCGACTTTGGTCACCATGCTGAAAAGGGGGCTTGAAGCATACTCTCTTACAGATGAAGGGGCTGTCTACGCCATTCAGGGCTGTCCAATGCACGAAGATCCGCTTCATCTAATTCCTCAGCATCTGCGGGACGATTTTTACAATGAATACGGCATCCGCATTCAAGGCAACCTGTCCCCGTTGAACATGATGAGGCTGGAACAGGAATACGGCGGAAGAATAGAAGACGTGAAGGTTGAAAGAATCTTTTTTTCAGAGGATAAACGGACGGGGATCGGTACGTTCAGTCCGTCGGACCCTAAATCGCAGGATATCGCTGATCTGACGGGAAGCATTGATTTTTCGACGATTGCCGAATACGGATCGGAATCCGATCCGCGCGCATACCGGTTCGACGGAGAATTAAACAAAGCGAACAGAGGAATGATGGAATTTCAAGAGATGCTGAAATGCGATGAAAAATTCCTCTGGCATCTTTTATCGCTTACACAGGAAGGGAATTTCAAAGCGGGCCGGTTCGCGCTCATCTCAGCGGATGAATTGATCGTAGCCCACACGAATGAAACCGAATACCGTTCATTTATATCCAATAAGAAAAACGAAGCGCTCCATTCGCGGATTATCGTCATGCCGATTCCATATAATTTAAAAGTATCAGAAGAAGAAAGAATTTATGAAAAAATGGTCGCTGAAAGCGATGTGTCTGATGTTCATATTGCGCCGCACACGCTAAAAGTGGCTGCGATGTTTTCGATTTTGACGAGGCTGAAAGAGCCGAAGCGGTCAGACATTGATCTTGTCAAAAAAATGAGGCTGTATGACGGAGAGAGTGTTGAAGGCTACAATTCTGTCGATGTCGAGGATTTGAAAAAAGAATACACTGACGAAGGAATGAGCGGAATCGATCCGCGCTATGTCATCAACCGGATCTCGTCGACGATCATCCGCAAAAACATGGAATCGATCAATGCGCTTGATGTCCTCCGTTCTTTAAAAGAAGGGCTTAGCCAGCATCCATCGATTTCGGCAGAAGACCGCGAGCGTTATTTGAACTTTATTTCCGCCGCCAGAAAAGAATACGACGAAATGGCGAAGAAAGAAGTCCAAAAAGCGTTTGTGTACTCTTATGAGGAATCTGCGAAAACGCTGATGGACAATTATCTTGATAATGTCGAAGCGTACTGCAATAAAATTAAGCTTCGCGATCCGCTGACGGGAGAAGAAATGAATCCGGATGAAAAGCTGATGAGGTCAATAGAAGAACAAATCGGCATTTCCGAAAATGCGAAAAAGGCATTCCGCGAAGAAATTCTCATTCGCATTTCTGCCTATGCAAGAAAAGGGAAACGGTTTGACTATAATTCGCATGAGCGGCTCAGAGAAGCCATTCAGAAAAAGCTGTTCGCAGACTTGAAAGATGTCGTCAAAATCACGACATCGACAAAAACGCCGGACGAACAGCAGCTCAAGAAAATCAACGAGGTCGTCGCCCGTCTCATTGATGAGCACGGCTACAACTCGACTAGCGCAAACGAACTCTTAAAATATGTAGGAAGCTTATTAAACCGGTAACTTGAAGACCCGTCCGGAGAAGGGCGGGTCCTTTTGTCCCATTTTCAAAATTGTTTGTCAAAAGTTATTTGCACCTGCATAAGATAACAATAAACATTTTAGACTTGCATCCGCAGGGCTATAAACCGAAGCCATTTAAGGGGATTATCAATAAGGAGGGGAATTCATGTCCCATAAAGACAATGGCCATTTTATTATTTCTCAGGAAGACTGGTCCCTCCACCGAAAAGGGTATGATGACCAACAGCGTCACCAGAAAAAGGTGCAGGACGCGATCAAAAACAATCTGCCTGACCTGATTACAGAAGAAAGCATTATTATGTCCAACGGCAAAGATGTTGTCAAAATTCCGATTCGATCGTTAGATGAGTATAAAATCCGCTATAACTATGATAAAAATAAACATGCCGGCCAAGGAGACGGCGACAGCGAGGTAGGAGATATCGTCGCAAGGGACGGTTCGGATAAACGGGGCGCCGGCAAAGGCCAGGGAGCGGGCGACCAGGCCGGTGAAGATTATTATGAAGCTGAAGTTTCGTTAATCGATTTGGAAGAGGCGCTCTTCAGCGAAATGGAACTGCCGAATTTAGAACAAAAAGAACGGGATGATATCGTTGTCGAAGATATTGAGTTCAACGATATCCGCAAAACGGGTTTGACCGGTAATATCGATAAGAAAAGAACGATGCTCAGCGCTTTTAAGCGAAATGCAATGACGGGAAAACCTTCATTTTATCCGATCTACCCCGAAGACTTAAAATTTAAAACGTGGAATGACTCCGTAAAGCCGGAATCAAAAGCCGTTGTGCTCGCAATGATGGATACGAGCGGATCGATGGGCGTTTGGGAAAAATATATGGCGCGAAGCTTTTTCTTTTGGATGACACGTTTTTTACGGACAAAGTATGAAACGGTCGATATTGAGTTTATCGCCCATCACACTGAAGCCAAAGTGGTATCAGAAGAAGATTTCTTTTCGAAAGGGGAAAGCGGGGGCACGATTTGTTCATCTGTATACCGCAAATCCCTCGAACTGATTGAAGACAAATACCATCCGACACGCTATAACATTTATCCGTTTCATTTTTCGGACGGCGATAATTTGACATCCGACAATGCGCGTTGCGTTAAGCTTGTCGGAGAGATTATGGAGAAAGCGAATATCTTTTGCTATGGCGAAGTCAACCAGTACAACAGACATTCAACGTTAATGTCAGCCTACAAAAATATTAAAAACGAAAAATTCAAGTATTATGTGCTGAAACAGAAAGCCGATGTTTTTCAGGCTCTGAAGAGCTTCTTCAGCAATGAAGAACGGCATCAATATACATGAAAAAACGCGATTGAAACCTCCGGCAGCGGAGGTTTTTTGTTTGGAAAATATTTAAATCAAAATTTTAAGTGCAAGGTTATTGACATTCTTTATTACTTTAACTAATATTTAATCTTGTTAACTATTTATTTTGTTGTGCAGAGGTAAAAACAAATTTACCGCTTCCGATCTTTCTTGCTCAGTTTTGAACAACTTTTTCAGTACACGTCCCGCAAGTTGCTGGGCAGGAAATAGGAAAACGCAAAACCGCGGAAGCCGATCAAACCGGCTTCATCCAAAATATAAGGATATGAAAGGAGAAATAAACATGAGCAAAGGACGTTTAATTGCGACGAACATTATCGGACTCATCATCGTGCTTGCCATCTTAGCAGGAGGTGCGTATTTCTATTATGACAGCATCAGCTATGTGAAAACCGACGAAGCACACGTGACAGGCGAGATGGCCGACATTACGGCGCCTGCATCAGGGAAGCTCTCAGATTGGGATTTGAAAGAAGGATCAAAAGTTTCAAAAGACGAAAAAGCAGCGAAAATCAAAGGGGAACAAACGGTTGACGTGAAGTCGATCATGGACGGAACGATTGTCAAAAACGAAGCGAAAGAAGGCCAGATCGTACAAGCCGGTCAAACGCTTGCGAAAACCATTGACATGGATCATCTGTACATTACAGCTAACATTGAAGAAAACGACCTGAAAGACATCGAAAAAGGGGACAAAGTCGATATCGTCGTTGACGGTGATTCAGGCACTACATTTGAAGGAAATGTCGAAGAAATCGGCTATGCGACAAACTCAACATTTGACTTGCTTTCTCAAAGCAATTCAAGCGGAAACTACACGAAAGTGACGCAGAAAGTACCTGTGAAAATTTCAATTAAAAACCCGTCTGACAAAGTGCTGCCGGGAATGAACGCATCCGTGAAAATTTCAAAATAACCGGGGGAAATAAAAACGAGCGAAAGGAGGATGTCATAAGTGGCTTCTCAGAAAAAAGGAAATATGTCACTGCTCATCATTTTAATGGGCGGCTTGTTTCTGGCCATTTTAAACCAAACGCTACTGAATGTGGCGATGCCTCATCTCATGACAGAGTTCAATGTGAGCGCCACAACGATTCAATGGCTGACAACCGGATATATGCTTGTCAACGGCGTTTTGATTCCTTTATCAGCCTTCCTGATTATGCGGTTCGGCGGACGGAGCTTGTTTTTAACGGCGATGCTGCTGTTTACGGTCGGAACGCTGATATGCGGAATTGCGCCTAACTTCTCGACGATGTTAACCGGACGCCTCATTCAGGCAGTCGGCGGAGGCATACTTCAGCCTTTGGTCATGACCACGATTCTCTTTATCTTTCCTCCGGAAAGCCGCGGGAAAGGAATGGGAATCTTCGGGCTTGCGATGATGTTTGCTCCTGCTGTCGGTCCGACGCTATCCGGCTGGGTCATTGAAAACTACAGCTGGCGGATCATGTTTTACGGCCTTGTGCCGGTTGGTTTGATCGTCATCATTTTCGGTTTTTTCCTATTTAAAAATATGACGGAACCTAAAAAAATCAAATTGGACACAGCGGGCGCGATTCTTTCAATTGTCGGATTTGCGGCGTTGCTGTATGGTGTGAGCGAAGCCGGCTCAGACGGCTGGGATGATCCGCTCGTACTTTCTACAGTTGTGATCGGTGTGATCGGCATTGCCGCTTTTATCATCCAGCAGTTGAAATCGAAAGAGCCGATGCTTGACTTCAGAGTGTTCAAATACGATATGTTTTCACTGTCAAGCGTGATCAACGCCATCATTACAGTTGCTTTGTATGCAGGAATGTTCCTGATTCCGATTTACTTGCAAAACCTGGTCGGTTTTACAGCGCTTCAATCGGGGCTTTTGATGCTGCCGGGCGCACTTGTCATGCTTGTGATGTCGCCGATCTCAGGAATTTTATTTGATAAAGTCGGCCCAAGGCCGCTAGCGATTGTCGGATTATTGATCACTGTTGTGACGACCTACGAATTTACGACGCTTACGATCGATACACCGTATATGCACATCGTGTTGATCTATGCGATTCGGGCGTTTGGGATGTCCATGTTGATGATGCCGATCATGACTGCCGGCATGAACCAGCTTCCGCAGCATTTAAACAGCCACGGAACGGCGATGTCGAATACGCTTCGCCAAATCAGCGGTTCGATCGGAACGAGCTTGATCACGACGATTTATACAAATCGCACGACATTCCACTATGCATCAATGGCCGATCAGACAAATACGGCTGATCCGTCATTTATGAGCACATTGCAGTCAACCATTCAGTCAACAGCGCAATCGATGCATATATCTCTTGAACAAGCACAACAATATGTCGTGAAATATTTGACCGGACAGGCTCAGCTCAACTCGAATGTCATGGGCATCAATGACGCATTTATGTGGGCGGCCGGGTTCTGTGTCATCGGCCTCGTTCTCAGCCTGTTTTTGAGGGATGTCAGAAAAGACAAGCTGCGCAGGAAGAACAAGGCGGAGGAGCTGACATTGCTTCCGGCTCCTAAAGAAGCGAAAGAATCTTAAAATGAGGAGGTTCTGACATGAAAATTTATGTTGTTTACGACAGTGAAGGCGAGCATACGAAAAAGCTGGCTGAAGCCATTGCGGAAGGCGCAGGGGAACATGAGGCTGCAGACGTGCTGATCGATCATGTCAGCCAGGCGGATATTAGAAAGCTCGAAGAAATGGATGCTATCATCTGGGGCTGCCCAGGTCATTTCGGTACAATCAGCTCCGGATTAAAAACTTGGATCGACAGGCTGGGCTACCTTTGGGCGGAAGGGAAGCTGATCAATAAGATCGGCGCAGTCTTCTGCACAACAGCGACAACTCACGGCGGTCTTGAGGCGACAATGCTCAACTTAATAACACCGATGCTTCATCAAGGCATGATGGTCGTCGGCTTGCCTGGAAATGTACCTGAAAATGCTTTATACGGGTCTTATTACGGTGCAGGTATCACGTGTCCTGTCGACAGTGACGAACTGATCGGCGAAGAAGGCCTGGAGCTGGGCCGGGCTTTAGGCAGACGCGTCGCCCAAGTGACAGACCGCTTTACAGCAGGACAGTGAGGAGCGATTTGACATGACCATTATATTGACCATCATCGCTGCTGTCCTCGTCATTATCGGTCTGGTGGTATTTAATGTGCGGTCGGCGTCTTCACAGGATAAACCCGAACATGAGGATAACGCGGCAGCTGAAGCTGGCATTCCTCATGTTCAGGAAGAAGAAGTCGCTGAGCAAGTTGAAGCCGATCAGCAAGATCCGTTCGAAATGAATGATCAAACCTATCGGGCGATTCTGCAAAAACTTCAACATCCAAAAGAGGAAAAAAACCATTCCGAGAAAACGGAAATGGACGATATGGATTACCGAAAAGCATTAAAATCCATGAAAAAGCGGGAACAGGATTAAAGGCAAATTCGCTGGGAACCAGCGGGTTTGCTTTTTTT
>Ga0180433_10002638_pt1 | contig 27358 bp, 20 predicted proteins | sample SS_ome_8_FD_132980 | JGI IMG/M metagenome (GOLD analysis project Ga0180433, IMG submission 132980) | Hypersaline lake sediment archaeal communities from the Salton Sea, California, USA - SS_1_D_1 metaG | ecosystem: Environmental > Aquatic > Non-marine Saline and Alkaline > Hypersaline >... | reverse complement strand
ATATGTAGTAGCAACACCTGTCTCGTCTCCAATACTGTTATATTTCTCAACAGCCTTTGAATACAGTGCAATGGTCTTGTCATAATCACCAAGGGAATAATGTACACCACCGATATTGTTCAAAAGGGATGCTATATATTTATCATTACCTGACTGTTCGTATATACCCAGCGCCTGATTATATACATCAAGCGACTCCATATACCTGCCGAGCGAATGATAAATGCTGCCGATATTGTTCAGAACAGAAGCAATGCCCGGATAATCAGATATCTCTTTATAAATGCCAAATGCTTCTTTAAAATATTCCAAAGCTTTATTATACTGACCCAGCTCATTGTATATGCTACCCATAAAATGTTTGACATTTGCGATCTCACTTTTTTCCCCGGTTTGTGTAAATAAATCCAATGCTTCTGTACATAATTCCAATGCTTTATCAATATTGTATAAAGATCTGTATAATTCTGCAGATCTGTATTTGGATGCACCGATCCCGGAAATATTATTCGTTGATGTGAAAATATTTATTGCCTTGCTGTAATATGATCCTGCTTCTTTATATTTCTTCTCAGCTTTCTGTGCATCCCCCTGTTTGTTGTAAATTTCAGCCACTTCATCCCTTTTTCCAAGTTCCTCATATATTGCAACAGCTTTCTGATATGAAATATTCGCTTTAACAGGATCATTCATCGCTATATAGGTATCTCCGATACTTACCAGAACTTTAGCTTCACCGCCCCTGTCCTTCAATCCCTGGTAAATAGCTGATACTTCCTTATAATTTTTCAGTGATCTCTCATATTGACCGCAAACATAATAGCATAATCCTGCATTAAAAAGCTCAAAAGATATATCTTCAAGACGGGGTTCGAGGCACTGTTTCTCAATCTCTGCACTTTTTTCAAACATTTTGGCAGCTTCAGGATAATTACCCGACCTGAAAAGGGAATCTGCCTGAGAAAAATATTGGTCAGCCTGCTTTGGTGTTTGTGTAAAAACCGGGATGTACAATAAAAACGCAAAAAATAATATAGGTAGTATTCTTTTCATTATTTTACTTATACAGAAGTTAGGTGATCAAGTTACAAAAATGTGACATTAATTTAATAATAATATTTATCTTTATATATTAATATAACTTTATAATTAATTCTTCGTAAACATACATATCAAATATAAAACTATCTCAATCATGAAAAATTTCAAACTATTGCTGACTGCTATAATATTATTTTTATATATTACTCAGTTACAGTCACAGAATACGGTTCTTATTTATACTAAATTCCCGGCATTCCTGAACATCGAGGATGCAAACAAGACCAGTGTGGATAAAAAAGAGCTGTGGCAGAAGAACGGTGACGGTTATATTGTTGACTTCAATGACCTGTACAACACATATATCTCAACAAATAACAAAGCCAGTTTCAGGCTGTCCTCAGATAAGAAACTTTCAAAATTCATAACCCTGGAATCCAATGAAAAGGTTTCTCTTTATAAGTGTCTCAACAATGAGAAATACTGCTGTGAGAAGCTCAGTGATAAACAGAAAAAGGCTACTGAAAAGATCTATGCTGTGGCAATCATGAAAAAAGCAGCTACAAAAGACGATCCTTTGATCTTCTCTGATAATAATATTAAAGAGTACAATAATCCTGATGACATCAGTATCAAATGGGCTACCGATGGGGCTGTCAGCCAAATGTATATTGTTGATATCAATACTGTGGAAACAGTATGGGAGGTCAATGAATATAATAATTCCGTTATTACTTTCGAACAAATAAAGGATCAGTTAAAAAAGCCCCTGGAAACAGGACATAAATATCAGCTCAATATCGCTATTAAGCCACCTGAAAATGCAGTAAGCAAAAAAAACAAGTTCTCTTTTGATTTTGATATCACGCCTTTAGCATTCCAGACAACCGTTCACCAGTTCCCGACAACGGAATCCGTCAGCATAGACTGGAATACCGATCATAAAATAACAAAGATATGCCTGATGGACGCAAAAAATACATAATTATTTAAAGCAGAAAAATATTCATCTTCATCGTTTAATTACGCCGATAATATTAAAAAAGAAGGTATTTCACTTAAACCAGGCATGAATTATAAGCTGATCATCGGGATAGATAACAAAGACAAAAATCACAATAAGTTTGAATATTCCTTTACTGTATTGCTTGATGACGATGAGTCGGAAGAACTGAAACAACTCTTAACAGAATAGTAATAAATGGATTCCCTCTTTCGCGGGAATGTCTATGCTCAGATCTTTAGATATAACTTTTTTTAGTATTATACACGGATGCCTATAACAAGGATATCATCAACCTGATCCATATCACCTTTCCATTCAAGGTATGTACTTTCAAGAATGTCATGCTGTTCCTGCATACTCTTATCCTGTATATTGACCAGGGTTTGTTTGAAATTCACGTTCATGAACTTTTTGCCCTGCGGACCCCCGAACTGATCTGCATAGCCGTCTGAGAAAATATACAATGTATCCTTATCCTGTAGCTGAATGACATGGTTGGAAAAATTCTCCATGTGATTATAAATAGCAATAGGCATCTTGTTCCCTTTAATTTCAGTTAACACCCTGTTCCTGATCAGGTATAAAGGATTGTTTGCCCCTGCAAAGTCCAGCATTTTTGTTCTTTTATCAATAACGCACAAAGCCATATCCATACCATCCTGAGACTCCCCTGTTTTTCCTGTCTGATGCAGTGATTGTATCACATATTCACGAAGGCGGTTAAGTATTTCGTTAGAACTTATTATGTCGAGTTTACTGACAATCTCATTGAGAAAAGCATATCCCAGCATACTCATAAATGCACCGGGCACACCATGTCCTGTACAATCTACTGCAGCGCATATTGTTTTTTCATCTGTCTCCGTCATCCAATAGAAATCCCCCGAAACAATATCTCTTGGTTTATATAATATGAAGTAGTCATCTAATATGCTGTCAGTCATTTCTCTGGATGGTAATATGGCACTTTGGATATTTTCAGCGTATATAATACTGTCTGTAATCTCTTCTTTTTGAAGTTCAAGCACTTCCTTCTGATGCATGATCTCTTCGTTCCGTACCGCAAGCATCTCATTGGCTTTTTTCTTTATTCTGTAACGACTGAATAACAAAAATGATAATAGGAATACCAGTATAAATCCTATTATCAGGGCATTCCTCACAAGAGCCTGCTTTTTGATTTGCTCATCCTGTAACAATTTATCCTTTGTCAGTATCTCAATTTCTTTTTCCTTCTTTTCGGTCTCATACTTTGTAAGTATTTCCGTTATCTGTTTCTGGCTGTCTTCAAGATTAATCGAATCCTTAATATTAGAATATTCCATATAATACTCCAGTGCCTTCAGATATTCCATTCGAGAATAATAGACTTCCGATAAATTCTTAAAATTATCCCTTAAAATCTTCTTAAGGTCAAGCTTTTGAGCTATCTCCCTGCATTGCTCGTAATAACTAAGTGCCCTGTCATAATCAGCCTTGTTCTTATATATAGTACCTATTGTCTGCAGGGATTCGGCAATGCCTTTCATATTGCCTATCTGCTTCTCTATGGAAAGCGACCTCTTATAATATTCAAGTGCAACATCAAGATTACCCTTTGATTCGTAAATAAGACCTATATTATTCAACAACTGTGCAATGCCAATATTGTTGCCGAGCTCTTCATTTATAGTAAGAGCCTGCTGATAATAATCAAGAGCTTTCTCATATTCATTCCAGCTCTCGTAAATATCCCCTATATTGATAAGTGATTTTGCCATACCCTCGCTATCCCCGATATCCTCTTTTATCTTTAGTGAATTCACATAATACTCCATTGCCTTATCATACTCCCCTATCTCCTCGTAAATAACCCCGATATTATGAAACAATGTAGCCACACCTTTTATATCCTGCGCTTGCTCTTTTATTTTTATTGATCTTTCATAATACTCAATCGTCTTGTCATATTTGCCCCAATGATAATATACAAGCCCGATATTGTTAAGGGAATTTGCCACACCCTGACCATCCTTCAGGGTTTCATATATTTCCAGTGCCTGCTCATGATATTCGATAGCTTTCTCATATTCACCCCTGTTTGAGAACAGCAATCCGAGATTATTGTATGAATCAGCTAATCCCGATTTATTATCTGCCTCTTTGTATATCTGTAGTGCTTTCTCATATTTCTCCTCCGCCTTTTTTTCCTGCCCCTGTTTCTGATATATTGTACCGATATTATTAAGAGCACCGGCAATATCATCTTTATTGCCTATTTCCTCCTGTATTTTTAATGACTTCTCATAATAATCCAGTGTCTTATTATAATCACCCCATATCGAATATACTATCCCGATATTGTTAAATGTATTTGCCATCCCCTCCTTATCACCTATCTTTTTATATATTACTGAAGATTCTGAATACAATTCGATCGCCTTCTCAAAATCACCCCAGTAATACTGTATAAGCCCGATGTTATTCAATGTTGTTGCTATTCCCTCATCATTGCCGGCTGACCGGTTGATCTTTAATGCCTTTTGATAATTCTCATTTGCCTTTTCCAGATTCTCATTATAAAAATATGCATCACCTATATTGTTCAGAGCAAAAGCTTCTCCCATCCTGTCTTTGATCTCCCGGGATAATGTGAGAGCTTCATTTCCATAATAGAACGATTTTTCAAAAGCATTATCAGAATATGCTTTTGACAGCTTGTTCAATATTTCCAGCTTCTCATTCTTGTCATCTGTAACTTTGAGCTCTGTTTCAAGACTGTCTGTAATTTCATTCCCGGAAACAAATCCGGGCAACAATAAAAATACCGGAAATAGAATTAAAATAACCCTGAGAGGGATCATGTAAATAATTTGTTTTAAAATATTTCTCAAAGATAGGAAAATATTACTCTGCTGAAATATTTCTTTGCCTTATCGCTTCATATAATATCACTGCTGCTGCCACAGAAACATTCAAAGATCCAATAGATCCGAGGACAGGTATCCTTATTTTTGTATCTGCTGATCTCAGGCACTCACTGCTCACCCCCCTGTCTTCCGATCCTAAGATTATTGCAACAGGAATGTCAAGAATGGTGTTATAATATATCTCTTCCGATCGTTCTGATGCTGCAATAATTTTTAATCCGCTGTTTCTTAAAAACAATAGCGTATCTGTCATATTTTTGCTTTTGCAAACAGGAATATTATGCAATGCACCGGCAGATGCTTTTATCGCATCAGAAGATATCCTGACAGACCCTTTATCCCCAATGATAATAGCATCAGCGCCTGCACACTCGGCAGTACGTGCTATTGCCCCGAAATTCCTTACATCAGTAATACCATCAAGTATAAGTATCAATGGTGTCTTCCCCTTTTCAAATACCATTGGTATTATCTGCTCAATATTGCCGAAAGTAACAGGTGATATATATGCAATAATGCCCTGGTTGTTCTTTTTCGATATCCTGTTGATCCTCTCAACAGGAACATATTGGTAATTCAGACCTTCGCTTTTCAGCAGGTTTAAAAGCTCCATGTACAGGTCTCCCCTCAATCCTCTTTTTATCAGCACCTTATCAATATCTTTCCCTGCCCGTATCGCCTCAATTACAGGTCTTATCCCGATTATTATGTCTTTCTCCCTTGTACTCACTGATCACATGATTATTTCTTTTTCCGTAAAATGCATTTCTTTGATCTCAGAATATCGATTAACGATTGAAGATTTAAGAAGTATTAGATTGTTTTACAGATCATAAATCGTTAATGGGTGTTCTTAAATCAATATTATTTGTAACCCAGATTAGTTCGCGACTGAGTAAACCCTCCCGTTTCGCCATGTATCAACAGCCTGGTACCATGTCAGCTTATAAGTCTCATTCCTTTTCATCACATAATGGTTGTCACTGTATGGATTTTCAACCTTTTCGAACTGGAAGATCATACTGGCTGTGTTCTCGCCATAAACCCACCTTTCCGAATCATCACTCTTGTATATTGTTCCCGGCGCCCCGAAGACAGTATATATCATCCCCCTGTCAGTGTTCCAGCCCTGAGTATGAGAAGTAAAATAAAGATTGGCAAACATAATCCTGCTGTAATATATCCTTATCAACTCCTTTGCCCTGTCAGCATTTCCGGATGCCTTCAGCCAGAACTCGTCAACAGCAAGTTTTTTACTGGCATACATTTCAAGTTCTCTATACCCCTTCTTGGTACTCAGGTATCGCAATGGCTTTAATAATTCCACCGGAGTTTTTGTTCGTGGAAAATTTTCACCGAAATTAAATAATGTCAATCCTTCCTTTTGTGAAGTGTCAGCCTGAACATGATATATTCCTGCATGTTTTAATGTAAAATCAAGAGTGTCATTCCGGGAATATTCCCATATACTGTCCGGCATTATACTGACAGGCCTGACAGGTGCCACTGAATATGGAGGTAATGGAAAGCCAAATTCCTTACTATAATATTTAATAAATAGCTTTTTGTATCCGTTTCTGTGCTCTATCCTGAATGACTCATTACTCCTGCAATACTTTCTGAAATACGGTAATCTTTCTTCGTCTGATGATGTTAACATAAAATTCTGCCTGCCATTTTCCGATGACTTATCAATAAATAAAAATTTTCTGTCAGCTTTCATCCTCATCAGGTCTGTTGTGATCACCTCAAGGGAATATTTAAGCGAATCCCTTGCTTTAAAAGGTACGGACGTGACAAAATAATTTTTTATATTGCTTTTGTCGAGTATATATATCTTTGAAATACTGTCTAAAACATCTTTACTATTAAAAGAGCTGTACACGCAGTAATGGATCCTGACCCGTGCTTTCTCACCACCCTCATTATTATCATCATCACCCTGATATATGAACAATAATTCATCGGTATTGATCTTGACAAATAACAGGGAAGAAGTGTCCTTATTATGATGCACCATATATTCAGGATGAATAACAGTGCTGCTGGGATTATATATATAGGAAACATTCCTGTTGCTGACAGTAGGCATATATGTAGAACATGCAATAATGATCAGTATTGACAGAAATAACAATAATATCTTTGTTAGTATCGAATTCATTGATGATTCAAAGCAATTATATATTGCCTTTATTATTCTATAAAAATATATATAGTATGCGGAAATTACAAATCCCTTTTCTGCTCCAGCGCCTCAAGATTATTATTTAGTTCCTCCCAGTATGCCAGTTGCTTTTTCAGTTGATCCTCAATATCACTGTATTTCCCGTATAATGTATCAAAATCAGGATTGTCCTGTATCTTATCAGGATTTGCAAGCAATTCACTGATATCCTTCATCTCTTTCTCAAGTATCTCAATCTGTTTCTCAGCTTTTTTAATAAGACCCGTCACTTTCCTGATATCCCTGTCAAGGGACTTCATTTCTTCATACAGCATTTTATTCGGAGACCCCTTAACCTTTTTTGTCTCTTTTTTTATTTCTGCCTTTTTCTCCAGCTCTTTCAATGATGATATTCTTCTCTTTTTCAAAAAATCCCAGATGCCTCCTACATTTTCCTTTATCTTCCTGTCCCTGAATTCATATATCTTTTCTGTCAGACCATCCAAAAAATCCCTGTCATGTGACACCAGTATCATTGTGCCGTTATATTGTCGTAGCGCATTCTTTAAAATATCTTTGGATTGCATATCCAGATGATTAGTGGGCTCATCAAGCAACAGCAAGTTCACCGGTTCCAGCAGCAGTTTTGCAAGTGCAAGTCTCGACCGTTCCCCCCCGGACAGCACTTTTACTTTTTTATTTATATCTTCCCCGCTGAAAAGGAACGATCCGAGAATATCCCTGACCCTTGTCCTTGCATCACCTGTTGCAACTTCATCAATGGTCTGAAAAACAGTCTTTTTATCATCCATCAGCTCATCCTGGTTCTGTGCATAATACCCGGTCTTTACATTATGCCCGAATTTCAGTGTACCCGCATGATCAAGCTCCCCGGTGAGTATCCTCGACAAGGTTGTCTTACCTGTGCCGTTCCTTCCGACAAATGCCACCTTTTCACCACGCTCAATAATAAAGTCAATATTCTCCAGCACACGATTGTCACCATATTGCTTTGATACTCCTTCCATCTCAACAACTATGCTTCCCGATCGCGGTGCAGGAGGAAAGCGGAAATGAATAGCTGCATTATCCTCCTGGTCAATTTCGATCTTTTCCATCTTCTCAAGCTGCTTTATCCGCGATTGTACCTGCACTGCCTTTGTATTCTTATACCTGAAGCGCTCAATAAAACGCTCGGTCTGCTCTATCTTTTTCAACTGGTTCCTGTATGCTGCAAGCTGATGCTCCCTCCTTTCTTTTCTCAAAATTGTATATTTCGAATACGGTACTTTATAATCATGTATATCACCAAGCACTATCTCTATTGTCCTTGTAGTGATATTATCAAGGAAAGCCCTGTCATGAGATATCAGTAATAATGCTCCGGAATAACTTTTAAGAAAATCCTCGAGCCATTGGATAGATTCTATGTCAAGATGGTTTGTAGGTTCATCCAGTAACAGCAGATCAGGGCGCTTCAGCAATATTTTTGCGATCTCTATCCTCATCCTCCACCCGCCGCTAAGCTCCGAAGTATCCCTGTCATGATCGCTCTGAAGGAATCCCAGTCCAGCCAGTACCTTTTCTACACTTTCGCGTATTGTTCTGCCGCCAAGTACCTCATAACGCTCATTTGCTTCACCAAGCCTGTTTATAAGAACATTATAATCGCCAGATTCGTAGTCAGTCCTCCGGGTTAGCTCTTCATTAATACTTTTAATCTTATTTTCTAAAGATAATACCTCACCAAATGCAGATATTGTCTCATCAAAAACGGTCTTATTATTTACAGGTTCAAGTTGCTGAGGTAAATATCCCATTGTAAGACCCGAAGGAATATTAATACTGCCCTTCTCTGCGTCCTGCTCACCACAGATAATTTTCAGCAATGTGGATTTTCCTGCGCCGTTCTTACCAACCAGACCGACTTTCTCACCGGCATTGATAAGAAAAGATATCTCACTGAACAGTACAAGATCCCCGAACTGCAGTGATATATTATGCAAAGAAACCATATGGCAAATATAATCGAAATGTCGAAATTCAATTATATCACAACTCCCTGGGCCCCTTTGTTATGGTATTACAACCCCCTAACCCCCTTTGTTAAGGGGGAATATATTACTTCTAATATGGTTTGGTGTGGGGATAATTTGTTATTTTAGCCGGTAAATACTCTGTATCTATGAGGAAGAGGAGAAAAAAATTACCATTGTATGAAAACGCAGAAATAACAGGTATTGGAGCTGAGGGGAAAGCCATTGCCAGGATCAACGACCTTGTTGTTTTTGTCACGAATTGTGTGCCCGGCGATATAGTTGATTTACAGGTAAAAAAGAAAAGGAAGAACTACCAGGAAGGATGCCCTGTAAAGTATCATAAATATTCAGATATACGTACTGAAGCAATATGTGAGCTTTTCGGTATCTGCGGCGGTTGCAAATGGCAGATACTGCCATACAGCGAACAGTTAAAATACAAACAACAACAGGTTGAAGACAATTTTATAAGGATCGGCGGAATCCCGGATCCACCTGTTTTACCTATCATTCCATCAGCCAAAACAACATTCTACAGGAACAAGATGGAATATACTTTCTCTGCTAACCGCTGGCTTACAGAAGATGATATGTCAGATGAGATTAAAGATACCAACGCACTTGGTCTTCATGCCCCTGGCAAATACGATAAGGTCGTTGATATAAAACTTTGCCATCTCCAGGAAGAACCCTCCAATAAGATACGCAATACAATAAAAGAATACGCAAAACAAAATAATCTTCAGTTCTATAACGAAAGGAAACACGAGGGTTTCTTAAGAAACCTTATAATAAGGATAACCACTACCGGCGAAATAATGGTGATCGTTATTTTTGGTCATTATGAAAAAGACAAGGTTGAAATGCTCATGGATCATATCTCAGAGCTATTCCCTGAAATAAATTCACTGCTATATTTTATTAATGAAAAGCATAATGACTCGATCCATGACCTGAAACCAGTTAATTACAAAGGCAAAGACCATATTACAGAGCAAATGGGGGAGCTGATATTCAGGATCAGCCCCAGGTCATTCTTTCAGACAAACAGTGACCAGGTTCATACGCTTTATAAGATCGTCAGGGAATATGCTGACCTGAAAGGAGATGAAACAGTATATGATATATTCACCGGGACCGGGACAATAGCTAATTTTCTTGCGCCTCATGCAAAAAAAGTTGTTGGCCTGGAAATAGTACGTGAAGCTGTTACAGACGCTGTTATCAATTCAGAGATCAATGGTATAAAGAACACTGTTTTTCATTGCGGAGACGTTAAAGATATGCTGAATGATAATTTCTTTAGTACAAACGGATATCCTTCACTTATCATTCTCGACCCGCCGCGTTCAGGCATCCATAAGGATGCTGTTACCAAGATCCTGAATGCCGGCTCCGGAAAAATAATTTATATAAGCTGTAATCCGGCAACACAGGCACGGGACCTGCAAATTCTCAGCAGCGGTTACTCGCCGGTAAAAATACAGCCTGTTGATATGTTTCCACATACCCATCATATAGAAAATGTCACCCTGTTAATAAAAAAATAAACAACCCCTAAAAACGACTCGCAACCCTTGCCACAGATAACTTTCAGCCTTTTCTTAGAAATTAACAATATACTACTATTATACTTATGGGAAGTACCCTGTAAACGATCATATCAAAAAATAATAATATTTTTGCCCTAATTATTATTCATAGAACCCTAACTAAAATTTAAAACTATGAAAAAACTTGTTCTTTCATTAACATTAATTATCGGATTATTAAGTCTGACTTACGCTCAGGATGACGGTGAACCTCTGACATCAAAAAAAGGTTTTATTGTTCTCCCTGAAGCAGGTGACTATGCTATAGGTGTTGACGCTGCACCGTTCATCACATTGTTCGGCAACCTTGCAGCGATAAATAACGGTGGGGCCACTTATAATGCCAACTTTAATTTCCTGACTACAAACAATACTATTTATGGCAAGTATTTTGTTGACGCCAACACTGCTTACCGTGGAAAAATAAGGATCGGCATGAATAACGTATCCAATGGCTTTTATGTCAATGATGATTCTGACACGGTCAGCACTGTTCCAACGTATGTTGAAGATGTTAAGAAGACATCTACAAAAACTATTATGCTTGGTGCAGGTATGGAGAAAAGAAGAGGTCACGGAAGACTGCAGGGTTTTTACGGTGCCGAAGCTTTAATAAGTTTTGCCGGTGGGACCAAAGATGTATATGAGTATGGAAATGCCATTACTGCTGACAATACAAATCCGACTAACGCTTTTGGATTTTTCGGAGCAAGGACACTGGAAGAGAAGACAGGCAGCACATTAAGCATTGGAGCAAGGGCTTTTGCAGGTGTTGAATATTTTATTCTTCCTAAGATATGCCTGGGCGGTGAATTCGGCTGGGGTATCCTGTTCTCAAAAACAGGCGAAGGAAATCTGAAACAGGAACAATGGGACGGAGCAACATCAACAATAGTTGAAACTGAAACCCCAACAGGTGGCAGTGGACAATTCCTTATTGACACTGATAACAATACTCTTGTAACAGGTACAGTATTTCTGCTGTTTCATTTTTAATGGTTAATTATTTTTCTGTTAATAAACCCCGCGGCCTGCGGGGTTTTTTATTTTGCTTGAATACAAAATAACAGTTCCTGCATATCGATCAATTAGCAAGAAGTAATTTTGCAACTACATATCTCCGATGCCAATATACTAATCAATGCGAATAATACGAATATTTATTATTAGTATAATTAGTATGCATTCGTATATTTGAATCGGGGTCATTAGTATTATACCAGAAGATTGACATTATTCATAATTGGAATATCCGAATAATTTCAGCGTATCGCTCGAGGAGCTGAAGCCTGCGAATATACCGTATCCGTTACTTATATTGTTATATACCTGCACAGGCTCGGCAAAAGGATTTTCTTTTGCTTCCTGGTGCCTTAAATAAGAAATCGAATATTTATAATAATCCTCACTGATTGAGTTGAGGTATATAATCATATTTGTTGTATCCTGGTAAGAAAAATAATATGAATACATATACAATCCAAACTCATAGGTATTTCCGTTTATCCTGTCATCCGAAAAGAGAACACCATAACTGCGTGTCAGCCACTCTTCAATAATGATATCGTCACTGTCAAAATCCACAAAATATTCTTCATCAGTATAATTATCCCTCACTGAAATGTTTAATATGTAATAATTTTTTGTTTCCGGAGGATCATTAAACCTGATACTGCAATCAAGCACCATCTCTGTATAACTATCCCCGAAAATATCTGTTGAGCTATGCTCTACTGTTTGTGTGTCTATTGATATAACAGGCACCGGTTCAGGAATGATATTGGAACCACGTGCTGTGGGAAAACTGCCTGTGCCCACTTCAATAGTATACTCAGCGCCAATATCAGGGTAAATGCCTTCCAAAGAGTATATACCGTCATCAATCAGCAAAAGAGTATCTATCAACTCATTATTCCTGAATATTTTTACATTCGCATTGTTAATACATTGAAAATCATCATTATCAAGAATATGCATACTCTTGCTTATATGTACTACTACCGGAGCCTGATCAGTAAAGACGCCGTTTATCACGATCTTCCTGTCAGTATCTTTAATATCCATGTCAATGATCTTCTCACAAGAGTAAAGACCAAGGATAATAAAAACATAAAATATCGTAAACTTCTTCATAATATATTTATTAGAACTTGCAGTTAAGCCTTATATATGGTATCATAGGGAACAGGCTCATCTGTTTTAACACTTCGTTGCCATTATCATCATATCCGAATCTCAGATAGAAAGGATTATGGCGGTTATATAAATTGTAAATGCCTGCACTTAATATCCATTTCAGAGCTTTCTTTCCCATGTGTATATTCACTCCTGCATCCAGCCTGTGATAGGCAGGCATCCTGTAATCATTCCTTTGTTCAAAATATTCAATAACATCATAAAAATAATAATTCAAATCCTCGGTATAAATATTGGCAATATATTTTTCCACAGGCAGTGTCACTGCATTTCCCGTACCATAAACCCAGGTTAGCCCCACATCATACTTTTCGCTGAATTTGTGAGTTACAGCAACAGATATATCATGCCTTCTATCATACCGGTATGGATATCTGCTACCGAAATTCAGGTCAGGAAAAAGACGGTCCGACCATGACAATGTATATCCTATCCATCCTGTTGTCTTTCCTGTCTTTTTCTGAATAAAAAGCTCTGCACCGTAAGACCAGCCTTTCCCGAATACTATCTTATCCTGCCAGTCATCAGAGAATGAAAAAATACTTGCCCCTTCATCATATTCGATCAGATTATCCATAGTCTTATAAAATCCCTCAAGGGTTACTTCTACCTTTGAGCTTAAACGATACACTGTCCCGACAGCATACTGCCAGGAATCCTGTGGTTTAACCTTTTCCGTTGACGGCAGCCAAAGGTCTGTTGGTAATCCTATTCCTGCATTGGTCAATAGATGAATATATTGTTTCATCTGTGTTATTGCGCCCTTTACCGACCATCTGTCAGATATTAGAAAACGGGTGGATATCCGGGGCTGTACGGAATGATAATATAATCCGCCAACATAAAAACCGGAATAATGAACTCCGCAGTTGGATTTTATCCGGCTTCCTATCCTGAAATCATCCTCCAGATACGTTGATATTTCATAAGCATAAATATCTTTATTGCCAAAAGCAGTATCAAGATTTTCCGTACTGTTTTCATAGTCAGTATATCTGAAAACATTGATCCCCGGTTTGAAAGTATGGTATATGACAGAACTTCCATACTTAACCGAATGGTTGGGATCAGGAAGATAATCAAGATCAATATTAAGCGCAATATCATCAATGCCGGAAGAGTATTCATAACTTCTCATATCAGTTGATTCCTCACCGTCATCCTGTATCTGCTCATCTTCATATCTCTCTCCCACAGAAAAATTGTAATTGCTGTATGTAAGAGTAGTATTACAAAACACTTTCTTATTTACTATATAATTCCACCTTAGTGCAGTAGTAATATTTCCCCAGCCCAGTCCTGCATCACTTTTGATCTTATGCAGGACATCTTCCCTTTCAAATTCTTCCTTATACCTTGTATATGCTTTATCCTTACCATTGTAAGCACTCAGGTATATCCGGTGATTATCTGATATCCGGTGATTTATCTTGGCATTAAGATCATAAAAATAATAACCTGCAGAGATCTTTTCTTCACCGATTGACTGTGACCTGATAAAGGGCTGCGCAAGAATATCTATATAAGTCCTGCGGGCAGAAACAATAAATGATGTTCTATCCTGAATGACAGGACCTTCAAGAGTGATCTTGGACGCTACAAGGCCTACTGCCCCCTCTCCGTGGAATTCTTTGGTATTCCCTTCCTTCATATATATATCCAGCACAGATGAAAGTCTCCCGCCATACCTTGCAGGAAATCCGCCCTTGATCATTTTAACATTCTGTATGGCATCAGGATTAAAGACTGAGAAAAACCCGAACAGGTGATCTACATTATAAACAGGAACACCATCAAGTAAAATAAGATTCTGGTCAGGACCTCCTCCTCTTACATATAATCCGCTCGTACCTTCATTGCCCGACTGGATACCGGGCAATAACTGTATGGTCTTTAAAACATCCACTTCTCCAAGTAAAGCAGGCAGGTCCTTGATCTTCTGTACAGGTACTTCTATCTTACTTAGCTGTGAACTTTCCACAATAGTCTCAGCTTTAGTATCAATAACCACTACTTCTCCAAGCTCGATCGAAGGCACAAGATAAAGGTCTATTACAGTATCTTTTTTCAGAATTATCCCTTCCTGGTAAGTCTGATAACCAATATATGAAAATGTCAGCAAAACCTTGCCCTGTGGTAATGTCAGACTGTAAAAACCATAATTATTGGATATGGCTCCCTGGTATGATACTGCATCATAAATATTGGCATTAATAAGCTTTTCTCCTGTCTCTTTATCATATACCGTACCGCTTATAGTATATTTTTGTGCACAGACAGCGCTCATAAGGATAATGCCTGATAATAATGACAGGTATTTCTTCATTTAATAACCCTCAGGGATAAAGGATCAATAGAAATATCAAGAGACTCCCCCATCTCATACGGTTCGCCATCATAATGCACCATGCCAGGCGTCTTCCTTGTCAGACTGATCTCTTTCCCCCTGTATGTCTCTGTCCATTTCGACATGTGTATTGTTCTTGTGTAAAGTCTTGTTGCCAGCTCCAAAGAGTTAATAACCCTGAAAGGTTTTAAAATAATAACATCAATATACCCGTCACAAATATCCGCATCAGGGGCAATAACAGCAGCATTCCCATATTGTCCTGCATTTGCAAATGTAACTAAAAATGCTTCCGTTCTTATTACCTCCCCGTCAATCGTTAAAATATACTCCTGCGGCTGATATCTTGCAAATTCACTCATTATTATCTTGGCATACGTCTTAAATCCCCTCTTCCCGGAATCGGCAAACAGTTTCCCCACATAAGCGTCAAATCCAACACCTGACGTGCAAAAAAACGGTCTGTTATTTATTTTGCAGGTATCAATATCAATAGTATTCCCATTAATAAGTGATCTTATTGCTTTTTTCAGGTTCAAAGGGATCTTCAGATGCCTTGACAGTCCATTACCCGAACCTGTCGGTATTATTCCCAAAGGTACACCGGTGCCTGTTAGTGCTTCTGCAACTTTATTCACTGTACCGTCACCACCTATAGCAACAAAGATATCTGTCCCCTGACTGATATTTTCTTTTACAATACTCTTTATATCCATCTCAGGGTGCTCCCAGAACAGAATGTCAGAATAGAAATGATCCTTTAGTTCGGAATTGATCTTTTCCGGAAGGTCGGCAATATTCTTTGTTCCGGCTTTAGGATTTATTATGAAAACCGCTTTTTTCTCCCTCACAATGCATATATTAATACAACAAAAACAGAACTGTTATTACCTGCAGATCGTCAGCCTGCCTGTCATAATACAAGCACCTTCTTTGATGATCCTGTATATATATACTCCATTCTTAAGTTCGCCTGTATCAATAGTAATTTCCCCGGAATTATCAGTAATATCCTTTATAAATGCCGGTTTCCCCGTTATATCATAAATACAGATACTGCATTCCGATACAGAAGAAAATGAATATTGGAATGTAGTGTGATATTTTGCAGGATTCGGATAAGGAGCAGAGAAGTGATCATCAATATTACCGAATACTGTATTATCCGTTGAATTATCCATATAAGCAGCTTTGAACATAACAGTGTCATCGTCTTCACGTCCCACAGAAAAAAATGTATATGCAATAATACTGATCCCTTCATAATCGTTTGGATGATAATGACCTGCAAAACTGATAATGTCTGTCTCTCCTGCTCCAATACATACAGGGAAAGGGCTTTCCCAAACATCATTCTGGAAACATGCTCCCCAGCAGAATGAATTGGTACTGCCGTCAACTATCTGTATGTAGGCTTTCCTTACTTTTACATTAAGATCAATACTATCATTATTAGTAATATACATTTTGATCATAACATCTTCATCAGACGGTTCCCCCGGCACATTTACCGTTGATCCGTTCGGGACTTCCGGATGATCTGCGTTTGACAAAGTCAGAACCTGCGCAAATGCATGAAAACAAACCAGCAGAAACAATAATGGTAAACAAATAAACTTATTCATAATAAATATCATTTTTAATAAAGATAATGATTTTTCCCGTACCGGAATAATTAATATGGAATTATTATACCAATGAACTTGAATTTTGCATTTTGACTTTTGACTTTTGACTTTTGCTCCATCACACTATCACATCATACTCCCTGATAGCATCATTCAACGAGGTTTTAAGGTCTGTTGAATGTTTTCTCTTTCCAATTATCAGTGCGCATGGTACCTGGTACTCCCCTGCAGGAAATTGTTTTGTATATGAACCGGGTATCACTACTGAACGGGCAGGAATAATTCCTTTATATTCTTTCTTTTTTTTATCTGTAACATCTATGATCTTCGTTGATCCGGTGATCACCACATTTGCACCAAGCACAGCCTCTTTCTCTACCCTTGCACCTTCAACAACAATACAGCGCGATCCTATAAAACAGTTGTCTTCTATTATTACAGGAGATGCCTGAACAGGCTCTATCACTCCCCCTATTCCAACACCACCGCTTAGATGGACATTCTTCCCTATCTGGGCGCACGACCCGACAGTCGCCCATGCATCCACAAGCGTATGTTCATCCACATAAGCCCCGATATTTACAAATGACGGCATCAGGATCACATCCCTGGCAATATAGGAACCATGCCTGGCAATTGCCTGATGTACAACCCTTACACCTAATTCCTTATAGCCTTTCTTAAGCTTCATCTTATCATAAAACTCAAAAGGACCAACTTCCGTAACCTCCATCCTGCTGATCGGGAAATATAATATTACCGCCTTTTTTATCCATTCGTTGACAATCCAGCCATCATTCGAAGGCTCTGCCACTCTTACCTTTCCCTTGTCCAAATATTCTATTACCTCGCAAATAATATCTTTTGTTTTGGTGTCCTCAAGCAAAGAGCGGTCATCCCATGCTTCCTCAACAATATTTCTGAATTCAGTAAACATGATCTTAAGTATAGATTAAAACAAAGATAAATAAAAAACTAAAACATAAAACCATCAACTAAAATTGGGTAATAAAATTATAAAATTAGGGACAGCCCCCTATTTTTGATGAAGTATCGTGTTGATTTTCTGCAGATAACAATTTAAAAATAGGGGGCTGTCCCTAATTAAATATAACTATATCTTCTTAAAAACTCCTATGAACCTCAGGTAGCATGACGGGGCGATCTCGCGGTAGTTGGTGACGCGAAAGACAGTTGGTTTTAATTTATCCGATCTTTCAAGAATACGTTCTTTCAGGGCATTGATATCATAATGCCTGGAGAAATACTGGTACCAGTTGCAATATCTCAGGTTTGCCTTCGGATCAAGGTCGGGATAATGAAATTTAAAAAAGTTATATACCGGATCAACATGAATAGTGTATTCATAAGCAAGATAAAAAGGCAACACTATGATACGACCTCCCGTTTTGAGAACTCTTTCCATCTCCCTGAAAAAACGGATATCCGAATCCCCTTCGAAATGCTCCAGAGAACAATGCAATGTCACTGCATCCACACTGTCATCCGGCAAAGGTATCTCCGATGCATATCCCCCGATCCTGTCCCCGTGGATACCCTTTTTAAAGATAAGATCCTGCTGATAAGACCGTTTTACATGATATTGCTCTTTAACGATCTTATAAAAAGGTGATGTGGCTGCTGCAATATCAATAAATACTGTTTCCGGGTTAAAATCAATGAAACGTGTTGACACATAATGTTCGAGCGTCTTTTCCGTGAAATTGCTCTTTTCATCCTGTCCTCCACCGTAATAAGAACTGGAATAATTCACCTTCTTAAGATACCCGCGATAATCATCTTGTGATATGGTGTAATCATTAACCTCTATATTATTATTTTTTAATTCTTCTGTTAACTCATTATCCAGGGCCGGGTCATCCAGATGTTCCTGTGAAATATGGCCTTTTTTTATCTTTCTGCCATAATATGACTTTATAAAAAAAGGATTATAATTCAGAGTGCTGAATAATGCATCATGAGAAAACCTGTATAAATATCTCAGTGGATTAGTCATTACGCTTCGCTGTTAATTAATCAACCACAACACTGTTACCACAGTGGATACATTTCCCGTTATCTATACCTGTCCTGTTTATAAAATACCCATCCCTCTTTATTACAACCTCATTGCATTTACTGCATCTTGTGTCCCTGCCCTGCTCTATGCCTCCTATATTACCGATATATACATAATTCAGTTTCTGCCTTGCAATCTCATATAGTTCCTTTAATAAAGAAGCAGATGTTGCAGGGATATCCATCTTATAGGTCGGATAATACCTGTTTATATGCAATACCGTATCATTTCCCAGCTCCCCTGATATCCAGTTCACCATTTCACCGAAAATAACCCTGTCATCATTCAATGTGGGTATTATCAGATTTACGATCTCGAGATGCTTCCCCTTTTCCTTAATATATTTGATATTTCCCAGTACCGGTTCAAGCCGGGCAAAAGATAATCTCTTATAAAAATCATCAGTAAATGCTTTAAGATCAATACTGAAAGCATCCATATAAGGTATCAGCTCCTCTAACGGGCTTTTATTTATAAACCCGTTAGTGACCATTACATTTTTAAGTCCTGCCTTTGATGCCTTAACAGCAATATCATACATATATTCATACCATACTGTGGGTTCGTTATAAGTATAGGATATGCCTGTATTTCCTGATGCATTTTTTGCAGCATCAACTAGTTCTTCCGGTGATGCATTCTGCAAAGAACGTCTTATCCTCTTCGGGTTCTGCGATATCTCGTGATTCTGGCAAAACTGGCAGTGAAGGTTACATCCTATGCTTCCGGCAGACAATATCTTGCTTCCGGGATGAAAATGATAAAGGGGTTTTTTCTCTATAGGGTCAAAATTATATGCTGATATCTTACCGTATATCTCACTGTATAATCTGCCGTCAACATTTTTCCTTACACCGCACGAACCGTACTTGCCTTCGCGTATCAGGCAATTCTGTGGACAGAGCAGGCATTTCACACTGTCTTTCTCAACTTTATTGTAAAATTTTGCTTCTTTCATAATACGCGAATTATGTCGAATTCACGATAAATATATCATTTTCTATAAATATGAATATTGATAATTGTGTTTTTTTTTGTAGTTTCCCTCGTTTTTTCGAACAAGTAAAAAATGAATTACAAATTATTCAATAACATTACGGGTTGGGTATGCTGGCTTATCGCTACGGTCACTTATGTTATGACAATAGAGCCTACAGCCAGTTTCTGGGATTGCGGAGAATTTATTGCAACATCATATAAGCTTGAGGTAGGTCATCCTCCGGGCGCACCTACTTTCATGATCCTGGCACGGTTCTTTTCACTGTTTGCAGGCGGAGATGTTACACAGGTTGCAAAAATGATCAACCTGATGTCAGCTCTTGCCAGTTCATTTACCATACTATTCCTTTTCTGGACGATCACTCATCTTGCAAAAAAAATAGTAGCCCCATCGAATGAGATCAACATCGGCAAGCTATTTGCTATTCTGGGCAGCGGGATTGTGGGGGCACTTGCATATACTTTTTCAGACACATTCTGGTTTTCCGCTGTTGAAGGCGAAGTATATGCTTCATCATCATTATTCACGGCTATTGTATTCTGGGCGATACTGAAATGGGAGAATGTGGCACACGAAAAATATGCAAACAGGTGGATCATCCTGATCGCCTATCTTATAGGTCTGTCCATAGGGATACACCTGCTAAACCTTCTGGCAATACCTGCAATTGTATTTGTATATTACTTTAAGAAATATGAAGTATCACGAAACGGGATAATATACGCATCTCTGATATCAGTGATACTGCTTGGTCTGATCATGTATGGGATAATACCCGGTATAGTGATCGTTGCCTCATGGTTTGAACTCCTTTTCGTCAATGGTTTCGGATTACCGTACAATACAGGAGTGATCATTTATGGCATTCTCCTCATCGGTGGCATTGTATGGGGAATAAGATATACTATCAGAAAGCAAAAAGTATTGCTTAACACTATCATTCTTGCCCTCACAGTAATGCTCATCGGCTATTCGGCATATATGATCACCGTTATCCGGTCTTCGGCTGACCCGCCTATGGACCAGAACAATCCCGAAAACCTGTTCACTCTTCTAGACTATCTTAACAGGGAACAATACGGCGACAGACCATTGATCTATGGAGCATATTACAATGCCCCGACAACAGGGGTTGAAAAGGTAAAACCTATCCGTATAAAAAAAGACGGTAAATACGTTATTTCTCATTACAAACAGGATTTTGAATATGACTCCAGGTTTAAAACTCTCTTTCCCAGGATGTTCAGCCGGGAAAATCCTCATATCAATGTTTATAAGAACTGGGCGGATATTAAAGGGAAATCTATCCGTATTACAAATGAAAGGGGGGAGTCTGAAGTAAGAAAAAAGCCTACATTTTTTGAAAACATTAAATTCTTTTTTACTTACCAGTTAGGGCACATGTACTTCAGGTATTTTATGTGGAATTTTGCAGGACGACAAAATGATATCCAGGGACATGGCAAAAATATACACGGAAACTGGATAAGCGGCATCCCGCTTATTGATGAATGGAGGCTGGGCGACCAGAGCAACTATCCTGAGAGTCTGTCTTCCCTTAAATCCATGAACAAATATTATATGCTTCCTCTTCTTTTAGGCATACTGGGATTGTTATTTCACCACCAGCACGATCCGAAAAGATTCTGGATCATTTTGCTGTTGTTCTTCTTTACAGGTATAGCCATTGTTATATACCTCAACCAAAAACCTATACAGCCGAGGGAAAGGGATTATGCGTATGCTGCCTCTTTTTATGCCTATACTATATGGATAGGATTAGGTGTGTTATCTGTGTATTACCTGTTCAAAAAGAAGCTGCCTCTTATTGCGAGTTCACTGGCAGCAACAATAATATGTCTTTTACTCGTACCATGCATTATGGCTATGGAAAACTGGGATGACCATGACCGTTCGGGCAGATATACTGCAAGGGATTTTGCATATAATTATCTTAATTCATGTGCTCCTAATGCAATATTATTCACCAATGGAGATAACGACACATTTCCTTTATGGTATGCACAGGAAGTAGAAGGTATCCGAACGGATGTGAGGGTGGCATGTATCCCATATCTTTCCACTGACTGGTATATTGACCAGATGAAAAGTAAGGCATATGAATCTGATCCTTTACCAATATCTTTGACACACGAACAATATCAACAGGGTACAAGGGATATTGTTTATCTTCTTGAAGACTCCAGGATAAAAGAGCCTATTGAACTAAAAAGAGCGCTTGAATTTGTTGGTTCTGACGATCCCAGAACACAACTCCGGCAGGCAGATAATGCTAACTTTATCCCATCCAAGGACTTAAGGATCACTGTTGATTCGGCAAAAGTAATTCAGAACGGGATAGTGAAACCCGAAGATGCAAGGCAAATGGTAAAATATATTGAATGGAAGCTCAATAAAAGATATATAATTAAAAACCAGCTTATTATTCTCGATATACTGGCAACAAGCAACTGGGACCGCCCGGTTTATTTCACCTCCTTTGCCGAACCTGATGAGTTGGGTTTCAGTGAATACCTGCAGCTCGAAGGATTCGCCTACAGGTTTGTGCCTTTTAAAACACAGAAAGGCAGGGGGCATATCGGGAGGATTGACACTGATCTGCTGTATGATAATCTTATGAACAAGTTTAAATGGGGCAGAATGAATGAGCCGGATGTATATATTGAAGAGAACAATATCAGAACCTCAAGAGTGGTTAACCTGAGAACAACATTTCCCAGACTTGCAACAGAGCTATTAAGAGAGGGGAAAAATGATTCTGCAATTGCCGTTTTGGACAAGTGTGTTGAATTAATGCCTCATGAGAAATATCCATACAGCATTTTAATGATAAATATCATCAGGGCTTATTATGCTCTTAATGAGGTCGAGAAGGGCAATGCTATTGCTTCTAAGCTTGCAGATATAACAGAGGAAAACCTCGACTATTTCCTTTCACTTGAAGAAAAGCATGCTGCAATGCTTAAAGAGGAAACACAACAGGCAGTGATAACATTCCAGAACCTGATAAGAACAGCAAAAGGATATCAGCAGAATGAATTAAGTGAAGATTTCGAAAAAAGGTTCGACTACCTCAAGAAGAAGTATAATGTTGTATTACAGTAGTACTAACTGCTAATCATTACTACCGAAAATATATCCCACAGTTATGCCCAGAGCTCTGTTCATCGTTTCTTCCTGGCTGATGAATATGCTTGGGAAAGCAGGGTCAACATCTTCATAAGTCTCTGGGAAACCAATATCCCATCGTAGGTCAGTGATTATCCTTCCGTTCCTTCCTACTTCAAATTCAAAACCCAACCCCAGGCTTAATCCGAAATCAATTCTGTTTTGTTTGGTATCTTCTGAGAAATCAATAGGAGATTCATCACTTAAAACAACATCTGCCCCACCCTGAACCACAGTCTTACTATAGCTTGTCTTGCCGCTAACTAAAAACGCTGTATAGGGTCCTGCATTAATATAAAAATTAAAGAAATCCTTTCCGGCAATGAATTTGCCCATAACCGGCAATTCAATATAGTTCAACAACTTATCATGAAAATCGTCACCGTCTTCATCAGTATGAACCCCTTTCTGGGAAAATAACAGTTCGGGCTGAATAGAAAACAGATCGTTAACCTCGTATTTCAACATTACTCCGCCGACAAATCCCTGCCTGAAGACCTTGTACTCGCTAGTAAATCTTTGCTGTGTCAGATTTATCCCGGCCCTGGGACCAAATGAAAACTGTGATATTGCACTTATCGAAAATGCAAAAACACATACAGCCAGTAAAGCTACCTTTTTCATATATATATATTAATTTATCATTAAATATAATCGAAAAAAAATATTTTCTGAAATATTTACAGAAATATTTTATGATAAAAATATATAAAATTTCTAAAATATTATCACGTTAATAAATTTTAATTCAGGGCTTCAATAATCTGATAAATCTTACTTATTGCAATAATTGCGGAATTTAACCCGGTCAAATATTAAAATTTATTGTTGTATAACATCTTTTTCATCAACCACTTTATACAATTTATCAGAACGGCGCACTATATCATTGACCGGAACAGAACACCGGTCGCCCTTTCCTGCCTCATTAACATTCTTATTATCAACTCTGATCTCATCTGCTTTCATTTCTATCACACCTGTTGTCGGTCCTGTTATCAAAATATTATCACCTGTTTTTAAAGTACCTGCTTCAATTAAAAATTCTGCAACCTTCAGTTTAGTAAAATAATTCATTCCCTTACCTATGTAAATTTTCCTCTTTGTAGCCTGTGATCCGTACCTTGCACTCCATTCGCCAAGTTTCTGCCCCAGGTAATAACCATCCCAGAATCCACGATTAAACACAGCTTTAAGCTTTTTATCCCATTCCCTGATTTTATCTTCCGAATATGTATTGTCACAAATCGCATTCAATGCCTCATTATAGCACAACGTAACGGTCTTCACATATTCGGGGGACCGGGCGCGCCCTTCGATCTTTAGAACAGTTACACCTGCATCAAGGATTTTATCAAGAAAATGTATGGTCTTAAGGTCTTTTGGTGACATAATATATTCATTCTGTATTTCCAGCTCATTACCTGTCTCCTTTTCTCTCACTGTATAAGCTTTTCTGCATGTCTGCAGGCACTGTCCGCGATTGGCGGATTTATTTGTTTCATGCAGGCTCAGATAACATTTGCCCGACACTGCCATACATAATGCTCCGTGAACAAACATTTCAAGTCTTACCGGATTACCCGAAGGGCCTGTTATATTTTCTTCCCTGATCCTGTCACTTATGTGTTTAGCCTGTTTAAGATCCAGTTCGCGGGCAAGCACTATTGTGTCTGCAAACTGCGAATAAAACCTGACAGCTTCAGTATTACTTATGTTTAATTGTGTTGATATATGAACTTTTACATCCTTTTTAACAGAATAACTTACCACTGCATGATCACAGGCGATCACCGCCGAAATACCGGCCCCCCTGGCAGCATCAATAATATTCTGCATTTGCTGAATATCATTATCGTATATTACTGTATTTACTGTCAGGTATGAGTTTATATTACTGCTTTCGCATATTTCAGCAATCTTTGGAAGATCATGTAATGTAAAATTAAAAGATGATCTCGAACGCATATTCAGGGATTCAATACCAAAATAAACCGAGTCGGCGCCACCCTGTATCGCTGCCATCAGGGATTCATACGATCCCACAGGTGCCATCAGATCTATGTCATTTCTGTTCAGGGTCATGAATTATCTAAAAATCAAGGTTTTAAATAATAATCCACAGCTATTTTTACTATCCTGTCCTCATCAATATCTTTAATACACCGGAAATGCTTTTTAGGGCACTCTTTATATCCTATTTTCGTACAGGGTCTGCATTTTAATCCGTCAACCTCAATTATCTCATAATTATCTTTCGAAGTATAAGGGTACATACCGAACCCGGGGATCGTATTCCCCCAGATGGAAATTATCTTCTTATTAAATGCTGCAGCAATATGCATCAGACCGGTGTCATGAGTAATAACCACCTTTGCTGAATTTATAAGTGATGCAGATTGGTTAATACCGTAAGCCCCGCATGCATTGATTACCAGATCCCCTGCTTCGCCTTTTATTATATCTCCTTCTTCTTTTTCTTCCGCACCGCCTAATAAGATAACCGGACAACCTGTCTTTTTGCATACTGAGATGATCTGATCTGTGGTCAATCGTTTTGTGTTATGCTTTGCACCTATGACAAAAGCTATATATCCCTTCTGAAAACTTTCAGGCATCTCTGACAGGGATACATTATCCTCAGCAGGTATAAAGTGATCAAGCCCTTTATTGTCATTATTTACGTCAAATAATCTGACCGTATTTAAGTATCTGTCAACAATATGAATATCAGGAAGCTTGTTTATCTTAAAATTCACCATTAACCATTTCTGCCAGTTTAGCTTGTTAAATGAGAATGTCAGGCGCTTAAGCCTGTTTTTTATAAAATATGTTCTGATATTCCTGTGAAGGTCAATTATATGATCATAATCCTCCTGAAGCAGATCTTCAACAGTATCTGATAATTTTTCTTTCAGGACATAGATCTTATCAATATACGGATTTGCCTGCAACAGGCATTTGTATTCATTTTTTGTCAGATAATGAACTTCCGCCTCTTCCACCTGGTTCTTCAGGCACCTCACTACCGGTGTTGTAAGCACAATATCACCGATCGAACTGAACCGTATTATTAGAAACTTAACCAAACCGAATATCGAATAATGATTAACGATCAGCGATTTCAGAGTGATCTGATATCAACAACATCTTAAATCGAAAATCGTTAATCGGGGTTCTGAAATCAAATATATTTGTCTGCTATAATGACTTTACTTTGGCATATAATGCACCTCTTCCAGATGATCTCTTAACCATAACTCCTTATTTGCAAGCCTTATTATCTTGAATTGTTCAATTATCTCCTCCTGGTTTTCAAGGTACTGGAATTCAACAACATCAGCACTTACAAACTCCCATCCTCCTTCATATATCGTTTGATTGCCATTATACAGGATATTCTTTTTATATTGACCGTCCTCACTTATTTGCAATTCCCATCCCTCATATCCCGAATATGTAACATGTCCGGTTGAAACTTCGGTCACCGACTGGATGACCCATGTATTACTGATCCTTGCTTTTCTGCTTCTCAGACTTATAAGCGGCCCTTCTTCATACTTTGTACAGCTGATAAATATCACGAAGAAAACGAAAAATGATATGACAGAAAAGCGACTTCTCATCAAAACAAATTTATAATAATAATAAAAATATAACTCATTGAATACAAATGAATATTGTTTTTTTTACAAAAGATTTCAACTTGATTTCCAGGTTACAAGAAGTTGAACCTGTTTACAGCAGCAAGAATTAACATGAGTCAATGCTCACAATTACCAATACATTATTATGTAAAGCAGAAAATAATATACAGACAATACCTACCCGGCAGGTTATTGTGTATATGTAGAAGTAAACTCTCCGTCAACGATTTCCAGTTCCTCAACAGTAGTCCAGTAGTCCCATTCATTATCTTCTACATCAAACAAAGAGTCAAGCCTTTCCCTTGAGTGATAAAAGCCGAATAAACCGGAGATCCTGTTATCTGTTTCATTCAGGTCGGTAATCTCAAAAACGCCTACCTGTGACTTATACTCAAAATTATTTCTGTAATATTCAACTGATATAAGGCTCGTACCGTCCATTTCATAATAATAAAAGTCATCATCAAATATCGTATTGGGTAATCTGATATAAAAAACCGGCGATCCGGACGCATCT
>Ga0180433_10002635_pt1 | contig 27366 bp, 16 predicted proteins | sample SS_ome_8_FD_132980 | JGI IMG/M metagenome (GOLD analysis project Ga0180433, IMG submission 132980) | Hypersaline lake sediment archaeal communities from the Salton Sea, California, USA - SS_1_D_1 metaG | ecosystem: Environmental > Aquatic > Non-marine Saline and Alkaline > Hypersaline >... | reverse complement strand
GACATACAGTATGGGACGCTTGGCTTCTGCTATCGCCTCGGCTGCGAGCTTGATCTGGCGTGGATTGCCTTCGTAATTGGGCTTGTAGCCGGGCAGCTCCATTTCCTTGGGAAGCTCGTCATCTACTTTATCGTGAATCACGTCATAAGGCATGTCAAGAACAACAGGTCCCGGGCGTCCGGTAGATGCTATATAGAAAGCCTCATTGATCGTCCGCCTGAGATCATGGATACTCCGCACGAGAGTAGTGTATTTTGTGATCGGGCGCATGATGCCGGTGGTATCTGCTTCCTGGAAGGCATCATTGCCGATCAGAAAAGTCTTCACCTGTCCGGCAATGGTTATGACTGGTGACGAATCGAAGTTGGCCGTCGCAATACCGGTAGTCGTGTTTGTTGCGCCAGGACCGGAGGTCACGAGGCATACGCCTACCTTGCCACTTGCACGAGCGTAGCCATCCGCAGCATGCACCGCGCCTTGCTCATGACGGGTGAGGATCACCTTGATGGGAGAACTGTCCAGAGTGTCGAAGACAGGGATGACTACAGCACCGGGTATCCCAAAGACAACCTCTACACCTTGTTCAACCAAGCTGTCAATTAGGACCTCTGCTCCTGTTCGCTCCATCTCATCTCCTGATCGTCCCGAAGAACGCGAAAAGAAAAAGCCGAGCAATGAATTAACCCGCCCGACAAATCAAAAACTGGCTGCCATTCGGTGGCAAACCGACAAATGTCAATTTTATCATATACTGACAAGGTCGGATGTCAAGTTGAGAGGAGCCGAAGAGCCGATACATGAAATTTGGGGTATTTCAAGCGCATCAAGCTTTCGACCGAGCAAATTGTCATAAGAGGAGGACGAAGGACGCAGTAACAACCCACTGCATGTTCAATAGCAAAACTTCCAGAGTGAGTTTATTTGCATCGCCCCTTGACGAAGGCATCGCTTAGGGAAAGTGATGGCGAGGATTCCATTGGCAAGGGCAATGAGCAAGTACAGCAGAGTCCTCAGTGGATTCGCTCTTACTATGGATGGGGTGGACCTACGTCACGCCATTACAGAACGCTGTATACGTACATCTGCAAGTCAGCACACTAGGACAAATGAACGCCATTCATTGTATGATTGCCACTCAGTAGGTCGTGCAAATCACAGCCCTTTTTCTATTGCAGACCAAATGGCATTGTTGCGGTAATGTAAGTACTTGTGGCTTCCTTCGTCTTTCCAATGGACTATTTCATGAATGAATCGATACTGTTTTAGGGGCGACCCTAGCGCCTGGTTTGTATTGTACGGGAGGCGCGTGGTGTCTTCTTTGTTGGTCACAGGCACGAAGCCGATTTCGGATCAAGAAGGAACTTGATAATGGATGGAACAACCCCGAAGATGCAAGCACGCCTTCGGAACGAGGAAGTGTTGAAGCGTGTCGATCGCTTTTCGACGGGAAACCTACCGTCGCTCACGTCTGCCACTGTTCGGGAGGTTGTTATGTCGCGCCGGTCCTGCCGGTCCTTTCTCAACCAGCCCATACCTAGAGAGATTCTACTGGAACTAATAGAGGCGGGGACCTATGCTCCCAGCGGGAGCAATTCGCAAAACCAAAGATTTCTGCTCATAGATGACAAGAGAGAAATCAAGCGGATTGGCAGCTACCGCTATGTTTATCCCTACAACTCCCGTACTCCTGAGAAAGAACTCCGTCAGCGCAATCCCGGCGGCTTTCTTGGCACTGCGGCAGCTCTGATATTTGTCTTCGCTGACTCTGCTTTGAACGATCCACAGACAAGTGGCGAATACCATCTGTGGGAGACTCTTGAGGTGCAAAACTGCGCCGCTGCAATACAAAACATACTCCTCCAAGCTACGGCTGAGGGGATTGGCACGTGCTGGGTTTCCTGTGGTGAGCACATGCGATATTCACGACTGCTGTCAGGTAGCACGTGGCGTCGTATCTTGTCAGAATACGAAATCCCTGCTTCTTATAAGATCCAGGGCTGCATAGTTTTTGGCTATCCAAAGCGCGTGGACACCAACGGCTACCCGATGGGGGAAAAGCGCCACGGCGTTGTTCTGAAAGGTGTTGAAAGACAACCTGTCGAAAAATACCTTGTGGGAAGAAAAGACTCTGGCTTGATTTCTGACACCGATTTTCGCGGGGTTTCCAAGCTGAAAGTCCGGTTCTATCAAAAGATGATCAGCAGCCTTTTGAAACTGGTGAAGAGAATTGACAGGCGAATGGCCGCGATTGAACTGAGCCATTGCTCTCAACATACAGATTAAGTGTTGTTGAAAGAATTACCCATGAAATCGCTCAACGAATTGAAGATCTGCATTACCGGCAGCTTTGGCTACAAAGACATTGGTGACGAGGCGATGCTGACAGAGGACCTTGACTATGTTGTCAATACGCTCGGTGTGCCTCGGCAGAATATTGACCTTATCGGAGGCGATCCTGGCTATATGTCTGAGTACCATCGACACCCGGTTGATCACTGCTTTTCATGTTGGTGGTTCGAAAGACATCTTCACCAGAAACGCCGTGGTCTTGTCGGGCGGGCTCGATCACGTCTGCGAAGGGCGTTTTCTGGGCAGCCGAAAGTTGCCAAGCGAGTTCGAGATTGTGATCTCGTTTTGGTGACCGGAGGCGGGACCGTCAACACTCGCGATTTTCAAGGCAATAGTCTGAAGAGGATGCACGCGCTGGTGACTCATTTCAAGCGTCTCGGGAAACCGATATTCATGAGTGGCCAGACCATAGGGCCTCTCGGTCGGTACGATCATCACGATAGGATGGCGGCCGAGATAGTCAATGCTGTGGATGTGCTTACTGTTCGAGATAGCCGTTATTCCCGCCGTTATCTTGATATCATCAATGCCAGTCCGAAGCGTTTTGTCGAGACATATGACGATGCCTGTTCTTTGCCATACAAGGACGAGCAGTTGCCAAATGACGTTGTTGAGTTTCTGGAGCTTGGGCCGGCCGCCGCAGTGAACGTCACTGAATATACAGCAGATACCGCAGAGAAGCGGATGTTCATCGCCGACCTGTGTGAGAGCATAATGAGCGAGCACAATCTCAATATCATTCTCGTAAGTCACGATGTATCGGACTTCTCCGATCTCAACGTGATTCGGGATATGATCTCAAATGATCTCAAGAAGTGTACTCTGCTTCCTGATACCAGACTCTGGAGAGACAAGGTACTGAAGAAGATGATTTCCGGTTGCAGTGTAGCGGTTGGAGGTCGATATCATTTCATCGTTCTTGCAGGCACTTCGAACACGCCTTTTGTCGGCATGTGCGGCAACCACTATTCCTACATTAAACAGGACGGTTTTGCTCGCCCGGTGGGGCTTGAAGATTTCATTCTGACTGAGAAGGAGACATGGGATCTCGGCGTGGTTAAGTCGAAGATTGCTAGTGCTTTAGAACGGAAAATTGTCATTGACGGATTCTTTCCTCGCCCGACGGAGTCAATGGAGCTCTTTGGTGAATGGGTGAGAGCTTGCGCAGGAATCCAGGAAGCGGTACCAGAGCTACTGCAACACGCCGGTGTTGGCCTGCCAGCATAGCTTGTTTGACTATCAGAACTGAGATCCACGCGCAACTGTCTAATGCGGTACAACTTCGTACACGCGAATGCAGCGGGGCGAGTTGTCATAGGTATAGCTCAGCTCCAGCGCGTCAGGCAGTGAATCACGAGGACTGCCGTATGTAATGCCGTCGCCAAGATATCCTTCGTTGAAGCAATCGTAAAGGTCCTCGCCCATCAGATCATCAGTCCACGACCCGTCTTTCATCTTGATCTCGCGATACTCACCGATGACGCGAACGGTTCCCTTCTCGAGACCCGGCACCGTGATGTTGGCATTCTTGAACTGTTCGGAGTCGCGTCCAATGCGGTCATCGATCATGACCTCACGCGCACCATTGCCACGTACTAGAACTGATTTGCCCCAGTACGCCAGTCCGTCGCCGGATGTGATGTACATCAGACCATCAACAACCTGGTCAGCAAGGTTAAGTGTGTTGATGGGCACTGTCAGAGTCGTCCATTTGCCAGCTTGCGGCAGATCGCCCATGCGAGCAAAGCAGGACTTGGGGAACCGCATTTTCGCCTGATATTCGAGCCAGCTTGGCGTCTCGCTTCGATACCAATTTATGCCATAAGAAGCGTGTGAATAGCATTCGCCAGCAAGGAAGGCGTCCACCTTCTTTGCGACGAACTCCCTATGGTCAAACTCGCCCCAATACGCGATGTGGTTAAACCCACCATTGCCCGGTACCACCAGGAAGATCGCTTCCGGCACATTTTCCGGCGAAACGTAGACTTCCTGTTCGATTGAGTCGCCATTGTGCACTTCGCGATACAGATCATCGTTGTAACCGTGAATGGCGTATCCTTCCTTGACCGGTGTTGCGAGATGTGATGAGACACCGGTGTGTGCCGGGCCTTTGCGGCCGCCTATATCATTGACCCATGTCCACTTGCCATGAGGAATCGGGTTGTGCTGCTCAGCCATCACGAGGACCTTCTTACCCTTCTTCCAGGCCCTGGCCGTGATGCCTTCCGGCACGAGCACTTCAACGCCTCCCTCGTTGGCTGAGAGGTAGGTGAAGATGTGCTCAAACTCACCACGCATCAGGCGGTACAGGGATGGATCAGAACATCCCTGAATTCCGAACCAGCCTCGCGTGCCGTTCATCGTGTTGGTCAGAGCACGATAGCGCTCTCGTTCGTAAGGCACATTCTCATAGGCTTGGGGAAGATCGACCATCACATAACACTTTTTGCGTTTCTTCCAGTTTCTCAGGGTCAACTCGGGTCGGAAAACGCCGCCACCTTCACGCTCAAAATAGAGGGCATCAAAATTGTTCAGGTAGCCGCCATCATCGTGGAAGGGATAGAACTGGCTATGGTTGTCCATCACACCGACGACACGATTGATTTTGTCCCGAACGGCGTTCGCGTACTCTGTATGCGCTTTCAGTGACTCTGGCGTTTCGCGTATTTCGAGCATTGCTTCGTCCATCGTTATGAAATAAGTCAACGCCCACGGATTCTCACTGATGTCTTTGAGTGGACGATATTCGCCTGCTCTCCACGACTTGGCGACGACGATTTCACCTTTCTCAAGTCTTTCCAAAGCATCAGGGAAGTTGTCGGGCCAGTACTGGGACAACAGCATTGGTGCATACATGCGATAGTCGTTCCAACATCTTTCGGAGAAGTCGTAGAATGTCCAGCGAAAGAGACCGTTCAGTGAGCTGAGTCTCGAACTATTCAGAATCGTGCTTCCTCCAAATCCGCAGGAACGCGTTGGCGGAGCACCGCCATTGGCTGCGCCGTTGCCGTGGCTGTGAGCAAACAGGAAGAAAGGTTCGCCATTGACTCGGAAGAAGTTCCCAATCGGATCGACAGTCACTTTCTCGATCGGCTCCAGTACTTCGTCGAACTCGGTGAGGCGAGCGAATGGGTGACTGTCTGCGGTAAAGATATTGCAGAATAGGCCTCGCCCAGTCACTCGAATTATAAACCTGCTCTCGGGATCACGCCACGGGCGAACTGGGAGCTTCGAGATATCAATCTCTTTCAGAATCAGGTTGCGGTGATCCAGCAATCCCACGCGCGGCATGTAGAAATAGAAACGATCTTTGTCGTGATGAGCGATCTGTGCCGATGCGATAGCTTCCGGAACGTTCTTGATAGTCTCCCTGACAAATCGTTGTCCACTTCGGCGATCGAGCACCTCAATCTTCAGGCTTCTGACTCTGGCGAGGGTCCTTTCCGCAATGCCCAGATTGATTGTGACGAGAATTGGGTTCTCCGTTTCATCGAGGCACGCCTTGCTCGGGCGGACATTTGCAGTGACAGGCCACGTGCCATAATGGTAAATCTCCTCGCCTGAAACTTCTCCATTGACCAGCAAGGCGAGCTTCATCTGCCCTGGCTTGCGCCACGAAGGGGACAGTTCTTTCAGTTCGTACGGCACGGTAAGTTTCACAGATTCCGCGCCAGCATCAGTTTTCAGAGTTGGGCTAGTCTTGGTAACCTGGTTCTTCCCCGACGGTGTTGTTAGTGTTGCCTGGAGAGCGACACTTACCGGCTCGGAGCTTTTGTCCAGCTTCACTTGTGCGCTGATGGCGTTCTCGCCGTAGAGCCTTTCGCCGAGGTCGAGTTGAACAATGCTGGGTGAGACTTTGTTGTCCCTGGACGGTGATGGCACTACGACTTTCCTTGCATTCAGATCATCGGGTGTCGAGTAGACCTCGCGTACAGCGATGTCGTCGATCCAGACGGTCGAGACCTGGTTATAAGCGTGCCAGTCGCCGATATCTGTTTTTGTAGTCCCGTTGAAGCCTCGCCCCCCAATGCGAAGTCGGAGACTCTTGACCGGTTCATATCCCTGGAAGATTTTGCGGATAGCGATCCATTCGTGTGTTCCAGAAAGCGGGCCACCGTGGTACATGAGCGTCTGGTTCGTCGCCAACCGGCGCCCCTTTTTGTCGACGAGCATGAAGTCAACGTGACGAAGTCGGTCAGCCTTGACCCAGGCCGTCACTTCGATCGGACGAGCCTCTTTCTGGCTCAATTTGATCGTTGGAGATTCGAGCGCGTATTCATCGCCGGCCAGCAGATCGAGTCTGAGTGAGTGGTTGCCGGTGCGAGCTACAAGCGTGTCGAGTTTCGGATAGTTGCGGCATTCCCCGAAAAAGTGCTGCCAATTGTTCCAGACGTAGTAGTACGGCGGTGGCAGATAGACCCATTTCATTGGAGCAGACCAGCCCTCGGGATAGGGCGTCCCGGCTGGTGGCATCATCGCTCCTGAAAGGTTTGAGCCGCGTCCCTTCGCAGGCGGTGCTTTCGAGCCGTCGGCGATAGCTTCGAAGGATGAGTTAGGGAGCAGATTGGGCTCTGGTCGGGGAGCAACCGTAAGAGAGAAGTCATCAAACCACACCTTGCCTTTTCCGTTTGGACTCCTGTAGTCGAGAGCTACAGTGATCGTCTTACCTGACTGTGACTGGTCACTTTTGAATGCTGCTGCCTGTGAGTCAGTAGTAAGCGGAAGCTCGAATGAACGCCAGTCGGATGTGCCCGATGGAATCTCGAAGATCGCCCAATCCAGTGCAGCAATGTCAACCTTGACAGCAGCCTTTGCGTCTTCGGGTACATCGAATGTCTTGAATGAGCCTTTAAGAACCAGATCCTGGAAAAGAGCTTCACGAACGTCCAGTGATGGCTTTGGGTTCCAGCTTGCTTCACCTTCCTCATTCGTGGCGGGTCTATCTTGGTAGAGATTGGTCACCTTGTTCCATTCCAGAACCTGACGGATTGAGATGCTCTTTCCTGTCAGTCGGAGGGATGATTTGCCGAACTGAGAAATCGTTGCATCGAGAATCGCGTCCTCAATCGGCCATTCTGATTGCTTCCCCATGCCGTAAGGGCTTGGGTAGTTCTTGTCCGAAGTCCAACCGTCAGGAAACCTGTCCTGCATGTTGTACCATTGGTCATTACTATTGCCGCCGCAGGAGTTGGCTGGTTCACCGCGGAAAGAAAGCTCATCCTCTTCGAAATTGCCATTACGCAGCAACTGAAGCTCTTCTGCGGCATCGGAAGATGGCACTATTGGGGACAACCCCATGAATGCACAGAATGCAACGAGGCAAAGTTTATTTCGTATCATTGTGAACCTTTCAGATTCTCTGGAGAGAAAGTGCGAACAAGGTTGAATGCAAGAGTGGGTCGGTGTCGTAGGCAACAACCATTCTCGAGGATTGTAAGAAAGAGATGACTTGGTCCACTCCGTGACATGGGAAACTCCACCAAACGCATGTAGATTTCCTGTCCGTGTTTGATTCTATGATTGTTGACTGCCCACGTCAATCCGAAAGAAGGCTCCTATTACATGTTGTTACACATATAATGCTGTCAGCTCTAGCTCGGAGAAAATAGCTCTAGACCATCTTCATTTCCGGCGTGAGTGATTGGCGTGAAATGCGTCATGTGTGTATGCTTATGAGTATTGTAGTGCGAGATACTGGTGGAAGAGGGGGATGGTTGCGCGTGAATTCCGGTAACGATAACAAGCTCGAAATCGAATATCCCTGCAAATGGGACTACAAGATCATCGGTGGAAGCCAGGACCTCGTGCGTGAGGCAGTTGTTGAAGTCATAGGTGATGTAGATCATACCCTCGACATTTCAAATATCAGCAATACCGGCAAATACTGTTCGCTCAGGCTTGAGATTACCGTTGTAGGTGATGAACATCGCACATCCGTCTACAAGGCCTTGGCCGCGCACCCAAGTATCAAGATGGTGCTGTAGACGTTGCCAAGCTTGACAGAATGGCCAAGTATGATAGAATGTTTAGCTTGTGCAGAAGTATGTCCGTATTGAGCGGAGTTTTTGTTGAATTAAGGAGAAGCCTGTGCCCTGTGGACGCAAGCGAAGGCGTACGAAGATAAACAGACACAAAAGGAAAAAGCGTTCGCGCGCCAATCGCCACAAGAAGAAGTAATTAACTGTCTGGCAATTGGTTAAAGGAACGGACTAGTCCGCGGAGAAGGCGGCAATGGACTTCGCTGAGCTTCGTCGCAGGATGGTGCAGGAACAGCTTGTTCCCCGTGGGATCGAGGACGCACGTGTCCTTGACGCGATGGGGAAGGTGCCGAGAGAGCAGTTTGTGCCCGATTCAGTTCGCCACGCTGCCTATGAGGACTGTCCTCAGTCGATCGGTGATGGGCAGACCATCTCGCAGCCCTACATGGTGGCTCTGATGACGCAACGACTGGCGCTTTCCGGGCACGAGCGCGTGTTGGAAGTCGGTACCGGTTCGGGCTATCAGGCGGCTGTTCTCGCCGAGATTGGATGTTCTGTTTACTCGATCGAGTATCGAAGCACACTTTCTGAGCGAGCAAGTCACGTCCTCGCGATACTGGGCTATGACAATGTCACGCTGCGCGTAGGTGACGGATCGCTGGGGTGGCCGGAAGAATCTCCTTTTGACAGAATCATAGTGACGGCAGGAGCCCCGGACGTGCCGTCAGCACTGAAGTCGCAACTCGTTGACGGCGGGATACTGGTGATCCCGGTGGGAGGCTCCTACTCGCAGGAGCTTGTTGTTGTCAGGCGAGATGGTGAGGCGTTCAAGGAAGAAACCGTGTGTGGCTGCGTGTTTGTCAGATTACTCGGCGAACAGGGATGGGCGCGCTAGTTAAGCACTGGACAATAAAATATCGGGGTGTGGCTCAGCTTGGATAGAGCGCTGCGTTCGGGACGCAGAGGTCGGCGGTTCAAATCCGCCCACCCCGACCATTCGACGCGGCCCTGTGGTCTAACGACCACAGGGCCTTGCTCATGGCAGGCCGGACCTGTGAGATACGCTCACCTTCTGTAGAACATTTCCTCGACCGTAACATGCGTCGGAATCACCAAAGACATCGAGAGATGTATCTACACCCAAATTGTTAGTGCGTCCGCCGGTGCGCCCCAGTTGCACTGGCAGTTGCAGCCGGAAATCAATGCGTTTGAACCTTTTCGTTCGCTCGAGCGACCTTAAGATATAAGCATGGATAGCGAAGCCATACTTGACGAACTGTTGGTGCTCCAGTGTCAACAGGGCAGTGCTCAGGCCTTCGCCAAACTCGTGGACCGCTGGCAGGAGCGGCTTCTTAGGCATGCCTGCCGATTGATTCACGACGAAGACGCGGCGTGGGATATTGTCCAAGAGACATGGATCGCCATCATCAACGGATTGCATCGTCTGGACGATGTTGCCGCGTTTCCCGCATGGGCGTTTCGAATCATGACAAACAAATGCGGCGATTGGCAACGAAAGCAGCATCGTCGCCGAAAGGTGAGAGGGGAACTCGCCGACAGATCAACACATTCGAGACAGGCAACCGGTGCCACCCAAATGCGTTCCGGCACTCTGAAGGAAGGGATGAAGGCCCTCTCTCCGGAGCAGAGAGCCGCAGTGGCTCTTTACTATCTCGAAGGATTCAGCATTGCGGAAGTTGCCGAAATCCAGTCAGTCCCGGAAGGTACAGTGAAATCGCGCCTACACCACGCGCGAAATTTCCTGAGACGGTATTTGGGGGAGTTGAATGATGAATGACTCAAATGATGAACTTCGCAGGAGGCTCATGAATGATGAGCCGTTCACGGAATCAAGAAGCCAGCAACTGATAAAAGAGATGGTCAGGCAGTTTGAGGTAAAGCGCAAAAAAGCATTTCTGTTGTTTACCTTGTACATGATCATATGTCTCGTCATTTTCTTCCAGGGCGGATGTCTTTTGATGTCCCTTGACACTATGAAAGGCATGCTGGCAAGTGCTATCTTGATGCTCATTGGATTCGAGAGTACTGTGCTCATCAAGTTGTGGTACTCGACGGTGGACTCCAGAATTACTCTGATGAAGGAGTTCAAGCAACTCCAACTTTTCATTCAGGGACAAAGAGCGTCGGATGAAGAAGAGCTGTCTTACCCCGTGGAAGGCGGGGGTGATGTCGGGTCGTCATTCTGGGAGCGCATTAGTCTGAAAACGATGAGGCGAGTCTGCACGGTTGTCATTTTGGTTGTTGGTATAGTCGGTGCTCATGTATTCATCGTTCCGCTTTTCAAGCCAGCTGTGGAGCCACTCTCTCGATCTGAGTACCATGCCAATGTGGGTAATGATGGTTCAGTCAGAGTTACAGCCAGAATCACCCAGACATATCATGGCGTTACGCCATTGGCAGCCGTCACTGTCTGCACCGGTGATGAGCTACACGATGTAGTGTGGCGAGAAAAACGAGGGGGTGTTCTATCCCATGAGGCGAAAAGAGGCAAGAAAGACTGTTGCTACAGAATATACCTTCCAAATCCCATCTTCCGCGGAAACGAAATCGATCTTCGAGCTACTTGGACCTCAAACGAATTGCTGACACAAGAAAACGGGACATGGGTGTTTTCCGGCAGTGGACCTTGGCGAACTGGCATGAGTATCAAGCATTCCTTTACCTGTTACTCGCCCGGGACGTGGATCGGAAGCAGAAGTACTCGCAGTACCATAACACTTCCGTCGGACGCCCAATTTGAATCCGCGACAGCAGGCCTACGCGGACGATGGAAGGATGACAGTAGATGGATCTTGTGGTTTGAAGACACTCACAAGGTGGAGGAGAACCAAGGACTTCAGATTACATACACCATGCCACAGTCCGATGCGAGTCAGGGCACAGACTGAAAACGCAGTCAGCAATCGAGCAACCTAATACAAGCTTACGATTAGGTATCCTGGCTGGATCAACCGATAGCTTCCTTGACCTTGGCTCGCAGTTCATCGAGGTCGACCGGCTTGGTAAGGTAGCCGGAGACCTTGGATTCGACCACGGTGAAATCGTCTCGCATGCCTTGCAGAGCCGTGCACATGATGATAGGGAGGTCTTCGTGTTTTTCACGAATCTTCTCCAAGACCTCGACCCCGTGCATGCCGGGCATGCGGATGTCGAGGATGACCAGGTCGGGCACATCCTGCTCAAGGAGTCTGAGGGCTTCCGGCCCGGACCCGGCGGTAGTCACGCGATAACCGGCCTCGGTGAGTTCGTCCTCGAAAAGCACAAGAATATTATCTTCGTCATCGACCAGCAGAATATGCTTCATTATTCATCTCCCTGTTCGGCTGTGGATTTGGCTGAGGTGGTATTTGTGTTTCTATTGTTGTCGAGCGGCAGCACCACTGTAAAAGTGGCACCGTTTCCCGGAAGGCTCTCGACATCAACACGACCGCCGTGACCTTCCACTAGCTTCTGAGCTAGTGCCAAGCCGAGGCCGGTCCCGTGTGTCTTGGTCGTGAAGAATGGTTCGAACATCTTCTGCCGCACATCTTGAGGAATTCCGGGTCCTGAATCATTGACTGCGACGAGCAGGTTTTCATCATGGACACTCGCTCTCACAGTGACCTTGCCTTCAGACGGCGATGCCTGGATGGCATTTCGGATGATATTGGAGAACACCTGTTGCATCTGGTCCGCATCTATGAGAGCTTCGGGCAGGTTTGTGTCGTATTCTCTTATCAGGTCTAGGCCCTTGTTGTTGGCTTCTTCCTTGAAGATGAGCAGGACGCGGTCGAGCAACTGGTCGATGTGCGTCAATCGTGGGACTGGTGTCGGGCGGCGAGCAAAATCCGTAATGCTTTTGGTCACCTGATCGAGCTTGTCAACTTCCTCCACGATGATGTGACAATACTGACATCCCCGATCACCCTTCGGGAAACGGCGTGAAATTCTTTGCGCGAAGCCGCGAATCGATGTAAGAGGGTTGCGAATTTCGTGTGCCACAATGGCTGCCATCTGGCCCAAGACTGCAAGACGGCCTTGCCGGATGAGCTTGGCTTGGGTTTTGCGAAGTTCTGCGTAGGACTCGGAAAGCTCTCTATTGCGGTTTCTGAGGGCTTTGTATAGTGTTGCATTGTCCCAAACACGCGCCACATGGCTTGCGAGCATGACGAGGAGTTCCAGGTCTTCGCCGGTGAACGCGTCGGGAAGCTTGCTCTCCACATTCATCACGCCAATAACCTTTCTCCCCTGAGTGAGAAGTGGGGCGGTGATTTCCGAGCGGACACCTTTGACTACTAGACGGTAGCGAGGGTCCTTCTCGACGTCGGGCACGATTTCTGCCTCGGCCGTTGCTGCGACGTGGCCGACAATTCCTTGACCAAGTGGCAGCGTCATTGGCTTGATCTGTTCGACGCATTCTCCCAGAGCAACTTCGCAGTGAAGAACATCGTTCTCTCCTAGATGAAAGATCACGGCGCTGTCAGCCTTTAGGAGTTCGACGGCTTCAGATAGGACGAGATTGAGGACACGTTCAGGATCGAGCGAAGAATCATTTGCGGCCAGACTGATCCGGTGAAGAGCCGCAAGACGCTCACTGCGCCTGCTGAGCTTATCGTTCAGTTGTTGGAATTCCTTCGCACTTTCGTGGAGAGACTGTCGAAGCTCATCACGGATTTTTTCACAACGGTTCCGGGACTTTTTTGTTCTGTTCACACTCATAAATCCTCAGATTACAAAGGAAAAACTTCAGCGGAAGTATATCAGAGCGACACGTACATTGCCAATTTTCTGAAACAGCTTGACCACTGTCTTGAAGAGGGATTTTGGTCATGTCCAGAATGGAATGCTGGCAATGTAGTCTTGGGGACGATCTGGATTTTGGCGTGCCTCGATTTGCGTCTCTATGAGAGGCAATGATACAAGCCCCCACCTCAGAAAACGTGGCGGAATATGGGTAAAGGTAACCGCGGTGTTTTCATGTGTACACGCATAGTGTGTCAAAACAAGAACTTATGCTTATGAGAAAAAAGACGACAGCTTTTGCATGAGCTGGCTGGACATAATTCTTGCCTGTGGATATAATTAGCACGGAGATAGGAGGCTTGGGGTGCCGGGTGCCCAGGCAGTTGTGAAGATACCTACGGCATTGAGTGGCGAAAGATATGGAGGTATTAACAATGGGACGACACATGAAACCATATAGACTCTCCGTGCTGGTCGGGGTGCTGACTGTGGTGTGGCTGGCTGCACCGTTGAGCGTAGTCGGAGAAGAGGCCGCGGCTGAGGAAGCGGGTGTTGACGTCACTCAATTGATTGAGACAGCGAAAGCAAAGATCGAAGCTCTGCAATATGCGGAGGCGACGGAGATTCTTAAACAGGCTGTTCAAGCAGACCCTGAAAATGAATTTGCGAAGCAGATGCTTCAGAATGCGCAAGCTCTGGCTGAGGGCAAGGAGAGTGGCAGATCACCTCAGGAAATTGTCGAACAAATTGAGACCGAACGTTTGATTCGCATCCAGCTTGCAAAGATGGAGATGGAAAATGTTCGCGCCAAAGCAGTGAAATTGAGCCAGCAGGGTGAGTACGAACTAGCAATTGCGGAGTTTCAGAGAGCACAGGAGATACTGACTTGGCTGGCTCCTCAAACAGATGTTGCACAATACGAGGATCTGATACCTGCCGAACTGGCCAGAGCAGAAGCATCGCTCGAAAAGCAAAAGGCCAGAGATGAGGAAATGAAGGAAAAAGAAGCTGCCAGGGTAGTCGCCGACGAGCAAGCCAGGCAGCGTCGTGTTGAGCAGCAGCGCATTGATGATCTGATGTCCAGAGCAAAGGCCATGTACGCGAGAGGCAATTATAAGCAGGCTATCGATCTTTCTGGAGAAGTCATAAAGAGTCAGTCGGATCATGCAGGAGCGCGTGCGCTTATGCGGAAGAGTCAGCGCTCTTTGCAGATCGAATATGTGAGAAATATGTATGCCAAGAAGGACTATGAGGATCAGGCTGTCGTGTACTCGATCGATGCTATGAGTATTCCAGCGACCTCATATGTGTCCTACCCGGACAACTGGGAAGAGATCGGTAAGCGAGCGGAACTGTTGATGCGTTCCACTGAAGAAGAAGATGTCGAATGGAAGCGCATAATCAATGACAAGCTGAAGACGAAGGTTACCTTTGAATTTGCCGAGACGAGTATCGAAGAAGCTCTTCGTTTTCTTTCGGCGCTTACAGGTGTGAGTTTCGTGCCTGATCCCGAAGCGATTGCCAGCATAGAGAATCCAGCGATAACTCTTCGGATGGACGGGGTGTCTCTCGAGGCGGCTCTCGACACGATTACGAAAATGCTGGGGCTCGGCTATTTGCTGGACAACGAGTCGATCTTCGTCACGTCTCCTGAGAAAGCAAAGGGTGAATCCGTCATGCTCTTCTACGATGTATCTGACCTGACGGTCGAGATCCGTGATTTCCGAATCAGCACCGAAGCCATCACACTTGGAGGTGATGATGAGGATGATGAGGGACTGTTTGGTGATGAAGATGAAGACGAAGAGTCAGCCTTTACTGGTGCTGGTCTCGTAGAATTCATCCGAAACCATATCGAGCCGGAAAGCTGGGTTGAGGCGGACTTTGGAGACTGATTGTCGTTGGGACTCGGCTTATTCTGCGTGGTAGCCACGTGGACAGACATTCTTTTAGCACAGAAGACGGGAGGTGTTGCCAAACGGGCGGCACCTCCCGATATCATAGTATGTCGGCGCGTTCGCCTTTTTCTGCAACTCCCATGTTAGCCTCGTGGTGCATTCGCATGTTGCCAGAATCTCTGTTCAAATGGCTCTCAAATCGTGGTTTCATCAGCTTGGCAATGTGCTGTGCTTTGCTTGGGGGAAGTCTCTGCACAGCAGAAACCGTTGTTACGACGAATGACGGACGAGTGATTCGAGGGATAGCCCTTTCGAAAGAGTCGGTCACCGACGAAACTTGCCTCAGGCTGCCGGGTGGAATCACATCAACGATTAGACGTTCGGAAATCAAGACAGTTGAGCAAGCCGTTTCCGCGGACTACATTGGCCGGCGTATCAAGGAAGTTCCTCTCGACTACGCTGAAGCTCTTATTGACGTAGCACTGGATCGCAACACTGAAGAGGCGGAGATCAAGGAGATTGCTCGAACCTTTTGGATGCGTACCGCCAAGAACGCAGTGCTGGCGGGAGAAGTGGGAAAAGCCCTTTCACTGTACAGCAAAATTCTTACTCTATTTCCTGGGAATAGCGAAGCTGCTGCGGGGTTGGATACGTGCACAAGTGCTCTTCACAAGCTGGAGCGCGAGGGGGAGGGTCTCCGCGTTCATCTGACCGAGAATCCCGACAATGATCTTGCACGGTTTGATCTTGCTCGTGTCTACGAACGCATGGACAAACCCGATCTAGCTTTCGCCGAGTATCAGAGAATCATCAAGGGAAAGCTTGCGTTCAATGGTGGAATCGATCGAATTGGCGAATTGCGTGATTTGATCTCAGAATCATTGGTCGAAACAGTGCCAGTCTTGCCAAAGACACCTTCCCTTCGGGGCCAGAATTCCGTGGGACCATGGATGACCGCCGAGACAAAGCGCTTTCTGATTCGATTTCACCGGGGAGCTTCGATTGACAATCTTGCAGGATGTGCTGAGGACGCATTGGACAAATGCCTCGAAGCGTTTGGTAATGCACTGCCTCAAGAGCTTGAAATTCCGCGAATGGTTCTTCACCTGTACGCGACGGAAAAGGAATACCGCGCTGAGACATTTGAACCAACTGCGTCGGCTCTGTGCCGCACCCCGTCGAATCTCTATGCTTACGAAGGAACACCCAGGCTTCTGTCGAGCGCATTGCCCCACGAAATCATGCATCTTGTCACGCACCACGTGGCGGGCAATGTTCCCCTATGGGTAGATGAAGGACTGGCCATTCGACAAGAGGCAGTGGCAAACCTTCACTTTGCTCGGCTCAAACAACTTGTTGTTGAAGGCAAGTCTCTCTCCCTCAAAGAGGTGTTGACGGAGACAAGATCACGGCTTGCAAGGCGCTCAAAGACGGGGCATGACGCATTCTATGCGGCGTCTTTTGTGCTTACCGAATTCTTGATCGACAAGCACGAGATACGTGGACTTCTGGAGTTTGTACAATCCGTGCATAAGAACGGCTTGGCGACAGAAGTCAAGAGGCATTATGGCTATTCTTCCGTCGAGGAGCTCGAAGACGAATGGCTTGAATATATAATGTACTAGAGGCCTACATGGTAAGCCTGAGTTCTTAGGAACTGAACTTGAACGGTCTGATGGTACTTGTGTTCCATGCGCAAGACGACAAGCGACAAATCGAAAAGATACCGAGCGTGGCTATGCGCTTTGCGGGACTGGTGGAGTCGAAGCAGACCTTTTCTTGCCTCTGCCGCAATTCACATATTGCTCCTGGTTATCCTCAGACAGCTTGTCAGTCCTACCACATCAGAAGAGCAGCCTTTCGGCCCCTTGAATGTCGATCTCATATCCCGCATCGAAAAGGTATCGCTGGAAGACAAGAGCGAGAGCCCGTCTCCCACGCCGGAGGCAAAGGCAGTCCCTACAGTTGTCGAAAGGGTGCCTGAGTTAGATCCGGGTCTTGTTAGCCCTGAGTCCGATGAACCTGTGATAGTGGTGCCGAGCAAAGCAGAGCACAGAATGTCCCAAGCGCGCTCAGCGGAACTTCGTGCGAAGCATGTAGCTGAAAATGGGGGCACGGAAGCGAGCGAGAGTTCTGTGCAGGCGGCGCTAATCTGGCTTAGTAAACACCAGAGTCCGGATGGTGGATGGGATGCTGCGCACTTTGCCGTGCACTCGGCGGACGCATTCGTTGGTACGCCCGATGATATTGGAGAGGGCATTGACGATCCGCGGATCAATCCAGGTGTGTCAGGATTGGCTTTGCTTGCCTTCTTAGGGGCAGGAAATACGCATCTGAATGGCCAGTTTCAAGAAACGGTAAGAAGAGGGATAGACTATATCCTGTCTCTGCAACAAGGGAACGGAAAGTTTACAGCAAGTCTTACTGGCGGCGATCCCTACGAGATGTACAACCAAGCTATCTGCACGATTGTCCTTGGCGAGGCTTGCACCATGACCCATGATGGCTTGCTGAGGCCGCCTATCGAGAAAGCGATAGCATTTATTGCCGGAGCTCAGCAGGATGGCGGAGGGTGGGATTACAACTCGTCTACTGTGACGAAACGTAACGACACTTCAGTTACCGGTTGGGTTGTTATGGCTTTGAAGTCGGCATATTCGGCGGATATCGATATCCCATGGATTGTTCTTTTTAATACAATGCGGCACTTCGAAACCGTAACGCAGCAGGATGGTCAGGTTGTTTACTGCAACAAGGGAATTGGAATGGGGCGCAAGGGCCTAGGAATGGTCGCTGTGGGGATGACGTGTCGGCAACTGCTGGGTTGGGCGATAGATTCACGTGTGCTCCAGATGCAAGCCAAGATTATCAGTCGCTATCCGCCAAACTGGGAGAGAGTCGCCAGTGGCGATATGTATTCTCCCCTCATAGAGTCAAGCTACTACTGGTATTACGGGACGCTCGCCATGCGGCAGATGGGAGGCAAGTATTGGAAGAATTGGAACGATGCAATGCGCGACATGCTCATACTCCATCAGGTGCGAGATGGTTCGATGCGAGGGAGCTGGGACCCGGTTGGTCGTTGGGCAAATGCCGGGGGACGCATCTATTCCACAGCAATCAACGCTCTAAACCTTGAGGTGTATTACCGATATCTCCCATTGTACGAGAGTGACACGCTTGATGGCGCCGAAGTCCTAGCAACGGCAGCGCGTTCTCCCAGCAGTACACAAAGACTCCTCGCCTACCGCATGCTGAGAGATTTTGATGATGCGGGTTCCATTGCCCTTCTGGCACAAGGTCTGTATGACGCGGATGAGGAGCTTCGCATTGTTGCAGCCGAGTCGCTTGTTCTGCAAGAAAATCGTATTGCACTTCCGACTCTTATTGCACTAACTGACAATTCTGTTGATTTCGCTCGTTTTCAGTCCCTCAAGTTGCTGAGGAACTTCAACCTAAAGAGCCTGACCCCTCTGTATCTCAGGTTGTTGGGAGACGGAGAGAGTCACGTGAGGGACGAAGCTGCTGATAGACTCACTCATTTTGCAGGCGATTCCTTCGGCTATGTTCCGAATGGCTCGCTAGAAGAGAATGCGGAGGCACAAGAGCAATTTCGGCTGTGGTGGAGGGAGCTGGCGGATGGTTCAAGAGAATTCGCCTTCGAAGGCAAGGTTGAAGCGGTTGATGAGTCACGTGGCCATGTATACCTTGACATAGGGCGCAACCAGGGCGTGTCTGAGCGCGACGGGTTCTTTGCAGTGATGCGTCGGGAAAAGTACGTGGCCTTGTTGTCAGTCCGAGAGGTTTACTCCGACAGCACACTTGCGACTGTCCTGACAGAATACTCGCCCGATGCCGTGAAGAAAGGCGACACCGCGATTCCGAGCGTTTGGGACGAATAGAAGAGGAAGCAGACTTCTGCCATGCCATTCAGGATGCCTTCGTTCGAGAACTGGATCGCTTGTGCTGCGATCAGTCTGATGATGTATGTAGTCGCGAGTTTGAGGAGCTCTCGGCTGCGCGGGCTGGTAGTGTCGATGCCGATACCATTGACATTGGTGCTGTGGAGCCAGCCGGAAATGCAGATAACAGCAGGCCATGTCCTGGGAATGTTGTTGCTGGTAGGCTTCTTCTGGAGCAACTGGGTTCTTTACAGTAAGCTTTGCCTCCCGATTGCGGTGTCAATGTTGATTGCGATCGGTTCTTACATTTTTGCCGGGTCTCTTACACGTTGCGCCAGTTCCGCGCCTTACCTTTACGCACTCGCGTTTGCTGTTGTGTGGCTTGTCTATGTTCGGGTCTTCTACAGGGTTAGTCACCAAACCGTGGATACAGACCAGGTTCCTGCGTGGGTGAAGGCGTGCGGGACGTTTGTCATATGCGCATTCTTCTTTTCGCTTCGAGAAACGATTGGCCCGGCGTTGGCTACGGCTCCACTGGTGTCTACGTTTTCAATTGTGGAATGTAGAAAAGTACTTAAGACGATTTGTCTGGAATTCACGCGCAACGTGATTGGCATTGTCGCCTATTTCGTTGTGTATGCGACCGTGCCCGGGCCGTTTTGGGTCAGGACAGCGACGTCTTGGGCCGTTCTATTTGTGATGCTCGGTTTTGCGCGGATGGCTACTTCAAGACGCGTGCCAAGAGTTGAAGTCACAATGTCAGAAGGCTGAGATAGTATGTGAGGACTTCTGAGCCTCTAACCTCAGCCAATAGATGACGAATGAGCTAACCTTCTGATGCGATGCATTCGCCTCTCGATTTCATCAAGTGCGCCCGCCTCGTGCGCGACTTTGAGGTACGGCAGATATGTGCGGTAACACTTTGCAGCGATCTTGAGTGTTGAGTGCCAGTATGGTGGACCCGTGAAACGTAGGAACTTGATCCCGGCTTCAAGATATTTCTTGTCACGGGTCGCTGTGTAAGCGTAGGCATAGGCCGGCAAAGTTAGATTGAGTTGGTAAGGCAATAGAGCATCACCCCAAGTCGTCCCTACGTCGTTCTGTCCATATTCTGCGTGCCAATCAAGAATCTGAAGAAGCAGATTCAGTGTTTCAGATCGTCCTGTTATGCGGTGTAGGTGAGCTAGTCCGGTCAGGACGGTGCCGGTGCCGTAGTTCATGCCTGCACTATCGTATGCTCCCTTTCTGAGAGCAGCCTCTCTGATCCTTCGCTCAATTTTGCGGGCGGCGCGCAGGCAACGGTCATCGTGAGTGACTTCGATTAGAGCGGCAAGAGCGATCAGGGCCCATCCCTCCATGCGGCTTTCCGTCGCGAGAGCCGCATAACGCTCCTCGACATATTGGCATATCAATCGTCCAATACTCTTCGCCGCTTCCAGGGCCCGTTCATCCCCGCTGGTAAGGTAGTACTGCAGTAGACCTTCGGTCCAGAGATGGCTCGGATAGACCGCGGCAGTTGTGTGTTGATAACAATGAGCTGGAGTGCCGCCTTCCTTCCACCGATCGTCGCTTTTGCGGACGAAGTCCACATCTATCTGGTGCTCGGCGCATATTTTTGCGCCCTTCCAAGCGTTACGCCGACCAGTGCGCCAGTACTGGATGACGGCTTGCGACATGAAATCATGCTCGTTATTAATCCAAACCGTGTCCTTGCCTAGACCTGCTTGCGAGTAAGAGGCTGTGTAGCCACTGTCGGGGTCATCGCCGTAGTTGAGCATTCCGGTCACCCATTGCCGTTCAATACCTTCAACAAAGAGTCCCTCCAGGTGTCGGTAGCGCCTGGGCATCCATGGCAAGATGTTTTCCATGCCGAAAACAGCGCACTCTTGGTACCATTCGAAAGGTACGACGACGTTCGGTGGAGTATTCATCTTGCAGCGGTGCATATGCAGGACATTGGCTTTCTCGCCGGGATCGAAGAATGACAACTGAATGTGATGAGTTCGCGCCATACCCTGGCGCAAGTGTTGGAGCTTTGCTGCTTTTGGCCACAGGTGATATTCGAGGACCTTGTCTTGAGAAATGATGCGCTTCGGCCAGTTCTCTCTGGCTTCATGCACGAATGTAATTGCGGACCAATTGGGGGTGCGCAGGCCAATCCAATCATCCGTGTGGTGCGCATATTTCTTCAGATAGGGCGGGTATCCTGATGTATCCTCGCGAAAAGGGGTATTGTCTATGATCCGCGTTCCAGTTCTGTCAATTGAGATAGTCGCGTTTTCCTGAAACTCCGGGTACCGCGTCTCTGAGTTGATGCCGGAGTGTGTTTGACGCACTATTCTCTGAATATCGGTAGTCGCAAATTGTGGAAGGCGAAGACCTATTTCGCCCACAGCAACGCCGTCAGGTTCCTTTCCCATGTTGGCAAAAGTGTGCGAGATGTTGAGTTCGGCTCGTCCGGCGTCAAAACGGAGTCGAAGAACATATTCCAGGAAGACATCGCCTGTCTTGCTCTTATGAGTTCCCGAGATCTCGATGATTCCCACCAGAGGTCCGGCTTCAATGATTCTTATTGATTGAGGATCTTCAAGGATAGCGTCATGGGTTACCCCGTGTCCGTCCGTGGCCCACATCTCAATTGGTCCGTTGAAGATACGGTGTTCGTTTAGTGTCAGAGATAAGGACGGTGATTTGGCATCTCGTCGGATTGCAGCGTGAAGAGGGCCGTTGCTGATAATGATTCTACCGTTGCTCTCTGTAATTGCAACAGGATGTTCCGGCAGCGGAGACTCCATTCCGCCCACGAGTTCAAGGGAGTATTGTTGGGGGGCGTTGTGTCCCACGGTGGCCTGCCACTCTAAGAGAGCAAACATCACAGTCTCGTCGGGCCAAGTTGCTAGAGGACGCACCTGGCGAGGAACGAGATTGCCAACTGCATCGCGAAGGGCAAGTGTGTTGACATTCTTCATTGTTCCCTTGGGAAACGGAATTCCGCGCGAAACTGGCCAGCACAAGCGACGGTCCGGTACCATCTCGTTATGGGTATATCCTGCTCCCATGAACTCATAACGACTCAACCCCGTGCTGGGAACGTTTACCTCGATTGCCACAGGTACAGCCATTTCACTTTTTCCTTGCAGATAGACTGTGGTATGTGTTGGGGCGATGTTCCCAACATCATGAGCTTCATTTCTTGCGCTTTCGCCATTGTTTTGCGCGACACTCCGTTATCATAGACACATCATAGTTGACAGGCCAATAGTATGTGCAATGAGTCAGCGTTGGTCAAGCGAGTGTTTTGATGCCCAGGGCGGCGGCTCGTGAAGCGGGTTGAAACACCCTTTGAAGTAGCTCGAAGAAGAAAGAGGCGCGGCGACAGGACGGTCGGAGTGTTTCTGCGCAAAGAGCCCTTCTCTGAATGAGACAAACGAAAGGTTGCAACTATTTGACCGGCTTCAGGGCGCGGTAGTAGATTTCAAGAGACAGAACGTATATGGCCGTGACGTGGACTCGACCGCTCATACCGCCCCAACTGGAATTGGCTGGATCCCAACTTCCGTACAAATTTCCTTCCCTTCGGATTTGTCCTTTCACGAGGCCCGTACGAAGTTTTTCGTTCCAGTCTTTCCAGTACCTAGGCCCCATCTGGTACATTGCTTGGGTGGAGAATAGAGTGTAAAGTGAATCCTTGAGATTGGGGCCTACCTCTCGCAGACGGTCTGCAGCTCGCATCACGTTTGGATCATCCAGTCTGTAGTCAAGAAGCTGACGACACAACAGTCCGATAGCCCAAGTCTGCGGACCTCCGCCGGAGCTGTACAGAAGTCCGGTCGTGCCGTCAGGATTGACGGATTTGGCAAGGTATTTTTTGAGTCTGTCAATGGCCTTATTAGGCACTTCAAGATTGGCAAGTCGAGCTGTTGCGAGGCCCGTGATCTGCCAACCTGTTGTGATTGTGTCACTTCCGGGCCCATACTGTCCGAAGCCGCCGTCCTTTCCCATTTGGCTGAGGATATACTTTGTCAGATACCGTGCTGCTTTGCTGTAGCGTCTTGACATCTTTCCGCTCTGGTGTTGGGCCATCCCGCATTCTTCCGACAGTGCGGCCAATGCGATGCCGTGTTCAAAAAAATGTGCTCGTTGGAGGCTTCCATCCTTGTTCATCTGAGAGGTGATCCACCTGAGCGCTCTTCTGACGGTCTTGCCGTAGGGTGCGCTTGTGCTGGTGTGGCCTGCTCCGAGAAAACACATAATGGCCAGGCTGGTATCGGCAACATCGTGACCATAGCGTGCTCCCCATTTTTTGGAGTCCCAGTGGCCGTCGGATTCTTGTGTGTGTGCGAGCCATCGGAGTCCGGCCTGTACGGCGTTTTCACTTTTTTTTGTGACGCCTGGTTCCTTGGCTTTTTGCCTCGCCCTATGTCTCCTACCTTCAAAGCTGCTGCCTATGCTTGCCGAAGCAGGTGATGTGTTCCCGGTGATTATGTTGAGGAGGTTGCTCTTGTCAATGGCGAGTTGTGCAATGTCCGGCTGGGTTTGGGAGACAAAGCCCAACTCTTCCGGTGATGGGGCGAAGTCAATTTCGAGCGGGATGTCCTTGGGTTGATCCTCGGTTGTGACAATGGGGCCCAAATCAGGTTGCTCGATTGGATCGAATGCAATATTGATCAGTTCTTCCAGTTCGGGAAGCGGTTTATCCAGAACAGTCATTTCTACAGATAGCTCTGCCGGCTCGGTATCGGTGCGTCCGATGAAGCTTACGTGGGACAAGATTAGAGCGAGGAGAATGTGGACGGCTGCGGACGTGAGCCATGCGACGACAACCCAACCCGAGCCAGAGCGGAGGCTTTCGTCGATTCTCTCAAACAGTGTAAGGTCGCGATACGACATGTCGTTGCTTCTGTGACATAGCCAAGGCCACGTTTGTGCGGCTTATTCTCGGCTTGGGACACGTTTTCACTCCGATTTTCGATATCGAAGAAGAATATTCATTGATGACCGTCAGAGTGCTATGCGGCTCTACAGTTTGGGAACCGATCGTGACGTTGATCCTATTAGTAGAATTTTGGGTGGCTATTCTATTGTTGAATTTGGATGCCCAGTTGCCTTTCTACGTCATCATTGAACCGTTGTACGTAGGCCTTGTCGCGAAGCTTTTTGACGTATTCCTCAATCATTGCATCATTGTATTGATGTCTCAATATCCTGACGATTTCAGTCTGTACTTGGTCGAGCGCTCTCTGTCTGCTATTGTGCACTTCCTCCACACGAACAATGTGGTAGCCAAGTCGAGTTTCGAGGACATCGGATAGTTGATTCTTAGAAAGGCTGAATGCCTTGTCGGCAAGAATCCACCGATCTTTCTCGATCAGACCGTAGTCTCCGCCTTCTTCAGCCTTCGGGTCGTCGGAACACTCTCTTGCCAGAGCTGCGAAATCCTCACCTTCAATAAGACGTTTGCGAATACCGTCGATCTTCGCTTTTGCTGAGGCTTTGTCAGGGTACCTGTTGAAGTCAACGCTGATCATGCTGACGCGCCTGCGCTCCGGCTGCTCAAAACTGTCCCTATGTTTGTTGTAGTATGCCCGGATTTCTCTCGGAGGGACATAAAGCTCATTTCTGAGAACCTTTTCGATGAGTTTGCGACGCATGAGTTGAGCTTCTATTATGTCTTTCTGCTGTCGCAGAGTCATGTTCAGGTCTTGCATCAGGTGGTGGAGGTATGCTGTTTCATTTTCAAAGTCGTTTATCCGCTCCCAGATCATGCTGTTTACTTGGTCAGCAGAGACAGTTATGTCTTCAGCTTTGGCAGCCTGAAGCAGCAATCGATTGTTAATAAGCTCCTCCAAGGTTGTATCTATCAATTGACGCGTGAGCTTTCTTGAGTTGGCGAGTGGTTGCAGATAGGACCTGAGCTCGGCGACTGTGATGATGTCGTCGTTTACGACTGCCACGACACCGTTGACTGGTGAGGAAGCAGCCTGCGACATTGTCATTGTGCACAAGAACGCCAATACCAAACATCCTGCTGCAAAAGTCATGTTGCGCATGAGATGCTCCTGAAGGGTGAAGTATGTAACTCTCAACAATAGATTCTAGGACGACGTGCCGCGCGTGTCAAGCAACGGCATCAGTGGTTTGGAAACATGAGCACACCTTTGCGATGGACATGGGTGCCGTGAATTGCCTTGATCGAAATATCATTTGGCGTCGAGATAACCCAACCGACTTGCCTCGTAGAGGTAATAGGGCACATGCATTTCACATCGCTCGTCAAGGTCATTGGAAATGAGCCACTCGTAGACCCGTCGGGCTATGTGCATATACTCTCGCTCGTTAGTGATTTCAAACGCATAGGCCAAATTTGCCAACATCCGGTGACTGGGATCAAAACCGGGATTGTTGCGTGCCGCGTGCCAGGAGTGCTTTGTTTCCGCATGCCTTAGCGGATTGCCCTGAAATGTCCCAAAAAGGAAAGCATTGCCGGATTCACACAAGCCGGAATTCAGCATAAACTTCATTCCTTTGAGGAAAACCTTCATCACACTCTCGTCACCAGTAGCTTGGTGAAGCTTCATGAGACCTCGCAGGACGATCGAACCAGATATACCGCCTTTGTCGCTGAACGCGTTCCACTCGTCGGGATCGGAGCTACGGTCAAACCCCATCTTGTGATCAATCTCAGCGGGCGTCCAGGAGTACCAGGAACCGTCTTCGAGTTGTGAATCTCTAAGATACTTGAATGCCTTGTGAGCCCCGTCAAGGTACTTCTTGTCACCTGTTGCCTCGTAGAGTTCGGACAATCCGATGAGGATGCGGCCGTTGTCTCGTCCACAGCTTTCGCCACATTCGACAGCGTCGTGTGTTGCCAGTCCATTGGACTGCATGATATTGATCATGCAATCCCCCATTTTCTTGGCCACTTCAAAGGCACGTTCGTTGCCGGTTAGGAAATAGTGAAGGAGCATTCCCTCCACATAGTTGTGGCAAATGTGGACTCCGAGTTCAAAGTGGAGTGGAGTCCAGGAGTGAAGTACAGCTCCGCCTTCTAGCTTGGGATTTGTGTGGTAGTGACGAATGTCCACGTCCATGAAGTGCTGTGACATTGTCTCCGCATAGTCGAAAGAGCGTCGGTCGCCGGTACGAAGATAGCGTAGAAAAGCGTGGCGGTGCAGGTCGCCTTCAGCATTGGATGAACCTTGATCGCCAAAAGCCAGCATCCCGTACATTCGGTCAGAGCTTCGTTTGGCTATGAGCTTGTCTGATACGTCCTCGAGATAACGCTCGCCCTTCGGGAACCGTTCGCGATCGACTGGAATGTACTTTTTTAGCGCCAGACTGTTCGCATACCATTCCGGACGGGTCGCGGCGAGAAGACCGGATTCGAGTTTCATCATGACTTCGCTGCTGTGGGCTGCGGAGCTGTTTCCCTTGTGAAAGTAGAAGAATAGCGAATGTGTCTTTGCGACACCCTTGGCGATTGTAGCCGGCGGGACTGCGGTGGGCCAGAGTTGGGTGCTGATGCGGTTCTTCTCCAACACAAACGCTTTCGGGAAGTTCTGCCAGCAGTGACGGACTCCGACCGTTATGCCACTGGAATGGTCTCCGACATTCACCCACCCGATCAGGTGTTTCCCGTGTTCGATCTCATTGTCCGGGTTTGTGCTTGTTCCTTTGTGCACCCAATAGGAGTCATCCACGTATTGCACGACGTTGACAGGTCTGTTGGATGCGGCATGGCCACCAATCTCGTATTGCGGTTTAGCCCCGACGCTGATAGGCAGATTGACACTCAACCCCCCAAGATAGTCATACGCTTTCCTTGACAGCGAATAATGATAGAAGTGGTGGGCTTGCGGTGGCATCAACACTTCCATCTTCTTCAGAGTCTTCTGCTTTGGGTGTTCGGCATCTACAAAGGTGTGATCGACTCGGATGAAACTCTTCTGGGCGTAGACATGTACTCGCGCTATGAGCTTCAGGAATTTTTTCTTCTTCTTATTTGCGTGCCAACCCTCGCAGCGGATGACAACCCGGAGGGGCCCTTGCTCTTCGACGACAGCGTGGTAGTCACCGCCCAGGCTTGAGTAATAGACTTCGCCGTCATCGTCGACAGCTATGCTTCCCTGCTTTTCAGATCCACCGACCAATTGCCGCGTCTGACCGTTGAGCACTACGTGCTCAAACAGAGTGAAGCGCTTCCTGCTAATGCTGAATTTGATCTCGCCCGTATCGATCTTGATGTTCGTTTTGTCTTCCTTGACGCGTAGCGGGCTATTCACTTGGGTCCGTGAGACACCTTTCCCGTATTCAAGTCGATAGGTGGATTTCTGATTTCGTGCCACGTTTGCCTGGAAGTCGACCAATAGCCATTTGACCGATCCGTCTGGCCACGCGGACATGACACGCATCTGGGACGGAACTTCCCTGTTCGCCGACGTCAGGACTCTGGCGTTATCTGATGAACTCAACTCACCTTGGGGGAAGGGAATGCCG
>Ga0180433_10002633_pt1 | contig 27374 bp, 27 predicted proteins | sample SS_ome_8_FD_132980 | JGI IMG/M metagenome (GOLD analysis project Ga0180433, IMG submission 132980) | Hypersaline lake sediment archaeal communities from the Salton Sea, California, USA - SS_1_D_1 metaG | ecosystem: Environmental > Aquatic > Non-marine Saline and Alkaline > Hypersaline >... | reverse complement strand
TTTAGAACGAGGGGAAAGGAGGGAAGAATTTAAAACACCCTCTGGTATTCCCTTAAAACAGTTTTATGGTCCAGAAGATATTGAAAGTTTAAATTATATCCAAGATATTGGATTTCCTGGTTCTGAACCTTTTACTAGAGGTGTCTATCCTACCATGTATCGAGGGAGATTTTGGACCATGCGGCAATATAGTGGATTTGCAGATGCTAAAAAAACAAATATGCACTTTAAATATTTAATAAGTCAAGGACAAAAGGGTCTCTCGATTGCGTTTGATTTACCTACACAAATGGGGTATGATTCTAATAACGTGTTATGCATTGGAGAAGTTGGCAGGGTAGGAGTAACAATAAACTCATTAAGAGATCTTGAGCTTGTCTTTGATGGCATTTCTATAGATAAAGTATCGACCAGCATGACAATAAATGCTCCTACAGCAATTCTTTTAGCCATGTATATCGCTGTAGGAGAAAAACAAGGAGTTAAACAAGAACAGTTGACTGGTACGGTTCAAAATGATATTTTGAAGGAATATATTGCGAGAGGAACTTATATCTTTCCTCCAACTCCATCATTAAGACTTATTACTGATGTAATAGAATATTGTACATCAAACTTACCAAGATTCAATTCAATTAGTATTAGTGGCTATCACATGCGTGAAGCAGGAGCAAATGCGATTCAAGAAATCGCTTTCACTATTTCAAATGGGATTTCTTATGTTGAAGAAATCATAAAAAGAGGAATTGATGTTGATGATTTTGCTCCGAGACTTTCATTTTTCTTTGCTATTCAAAATCATTTTTTTGAGGAGGTGGCAAAATTACGAGCAGCAAGAAGGATTTGGTCTAAAGTCATGAAAGAACGCTTTAATGCTAAAAATGAAAATTCATTAAAATTAAGATTTCATTCTCAAACAGCAGGAGTTTCGTTAACGGCCCAACAACCCAATGTTAACATCATTCGTGTTGCAATCCAAGCTCTAGCATCCGTCCTTGGGGGCACACAATCTCTCCATACTTGCGGAGCAGATGAAGCTTTATCGATTCCATCAGAAGAATCAGTAACCTTATCCCTGAGAACTCAACAAGTTCTTGCTCATGAAATGGGAGTAACTGATGTTGTAGATCCTCTAGGTGGATCATATTATCTTGAATATTTGACCTCAAAATTAGAACAAGAAGCGATAAAATACATAAAACAAATCGATGAGATGGGAGGGATGGCAGCAGCAATCGAAAAGGCCTTCATTCAACAAGAAATTCAAAAAAATGCATATTTAATACAACAACACGTTGAAGATGGAATTGATAAGGTTGTCGGAGTAAACATTTTTCGTTCTGATGATAAATTAAACATTGGATCTTTCCAGTTTGATAAGGAGTTTGAAAATAGAATACTAAAATCATTACGAGATTTAAAAGAACAAAGAAACAACAATCTAGTCAAGGAGAAATTAAAGGAATTGAAGAAAATAGCACAGAGTTCCGAAAATATAATGCCAATAATGATTGATGTTGTAAAGAGTTATGCTACAATTCAAGAAATTTGCGATACCTTAAGAGAAATCTATGGTGAATATCAAGGATCTCAGATTTTTTAGAAAATATAATATATTGCTTATTAAAATATGATACTGTAGTAATAATATTTAATCTATCCCTTTTCTTCTGATAAGCTCTTGGACAAAAAATGTTGCAACATTGTTTGAATGATTTCCAGGTCCAAATCCAGCATCATATCCTAATTCTTTAGCAAGAAGATTACTAATTCTAGGACCACCGCATATTAGAATAACTTTATCTCTTATCCCTTCTGCTTCTAATAGTTCTACTAGATTTGTGAGGTTTTGAACATGGATATTTTTCTGAGTAACAGTCTGAGAAACTAATAACACATCTGCCTTTAATTCTATTGCTCGTTTTATATATTCCTCGTTTGATACTTGACTACCAAGGTTATAAACTTCGAGCATTTCATAACTTTCGAGACCATAATGACCAGCAAAACCCTTCATATTCATGATCGCGTCAATTCCAACTGTATGTGCATCTGTACCTGTTGTTGCACCTAGAATAATAAGCTTACGACCAAAATTTTTCTTAATTTCATCATTAATCTCTTTTATATCCATGGATTCAATACTAATAGATTCTATTTCAATCGTTGTATAATCTATAGAGTGGATTAATTCACCATAAACTACAAAATAAGTAAAACTTTCATCTAATTTTGAATGAAATACTACAGAAGGATCAGATAATCCCATCTTCCGTGCTAAGATTCTTGCTGCAGTAATCGCTTTTTCACCACTTTCAACGGGAAGAGTAAAACTTACTTGTACCTTACCATCATTCATTGTATCTCCATATGGTTTAATATTTGTTAAATTTAGAGTTTTGTCAAAATCCTTCTTATTCATTGAATATAGTCCTTTTCCCAAACTTAATCCCCTCCGTCTTTATTTAAATTCATTACATTAATAAATGGGTTGAAATAATCAATGTCTTTTTCGAATACTCCCTCTAAACCTTTTCCCCCATTTAATTCTCTTTTAATACCAGCAAAAATACCTTTTTCTATGGTTTTAAATAACCCTTCTTTTTTTATTTCCATTAAAAGTTGATGTGCTTTATTTAAAACTAGATTTGCTCTTTTCTCAATAATACCCCCTGATTTAAAACTAATCTCATTTCCTAAAGATTGCATGTTATTAAAAATATACAAGGCGTTTTCTATAGAAAGAGCTCTATCTGACATGAATGGAGTATGAATTGCTTCTGTTAACATCCCTAATAAATGAATTCTTTGATTAGTCAAAATGGTAATCATATTGAATAGTGCGTCTTGAATATGTCCCTTAAATATATTTCCCGTCTTGAATTTCGTTGGTGGCATATATTTTAAGGGAGCTCTTGGAAAAATTTCTCTAGCCATTTGTGCTTGAGCGAGCTCAAATAAAAAACCATCTCTAATTGAAGGATCCATTTCAAATGCGTGACCTAATCCCATCTGTTCTTCTTTTAATCCAGCAAGTAAAGCAAATTGCTCGTTGATAAATTGAGATGCAAGCACGGTATGAGCTGCTTCAAATGCATCGTCTGTTGTTAAATAGTTATCTTCACCTGTATTAATTATTACTCCAGCAAATCCATTAATAACTCTCGAAAAATATTGATCTATAATTGTTCTTTTCATATTTATATCTCTAAATAGAATTCCATAAAGCGCATCGTTTAGCATTACATCTACTCTTTCAAAAGCGCCCATTGCAGCGATTTCAGGCATGCAGAGTCCGGAGCAATAGTTAGTTAACCTAATGTATCTTTCCAATTCCTCCCCGACATCATCTAAAGCACTTCGCATTAGTTTGAAATTTTCTTGAGTCGCATAGGTCCCTCCAAAACCTTCCGTAGTAGCACCATAGGGAACATAATCAAGAAGACTTTGTCCAGTTGATCTTATAACTGCTATGATGTCTACTCCTTGTCGAGCAGCTGCTTGCGCTTGAATTATGTCTTCATAAATATTTCCTGTTGCAACGATGACATATATAAGTGGTCCTTTTTTATCTCCATATAATTCTAGATATGATAATCTTCTTTTTTTATTAGTAGAAATCCTGTCTATTGTTTCTTGTAGAATAATATTAATTTTTTCTTTAATTTCAGCACTATCTCCTATGGGTAATTCCTTTAAATCAAGTTCTTCTTTTGAAATTTTCTCGGCAATCTCTTGTGGAGTAGAGTTCGTTTGAAGCATTGCATTTCCTATATGTACTGCTGCCCCTAATGAAAGATCTCCATTTATTTTAAGACTATCAACAATAATATTTGGTAGAGGAACATCAAATTCATTTACTCCATCAATCCCTAATAGCCTACAGATGGTTCTTTCAATCGAATCTGTTGAGTATTTATCAATAATATTCTGTGTCTCTAAAGCAACACTTCTAGCCGAAATTCTTGCTTTTTCGACTAGAGAGAAATCTAAATTTAATTTACTCTTATCGTTCACATCTAACACTTTCTTTATTTTTTAATTGGCATTAATTTAATATTTGTATTAATCACTTGGACCAAGATCAAACACGGGAATAGATATTCTCTCTTCTAATGATCTTAGGAATTTATGTTTATTAAATGCATATCCAAATGGAGATGTAGGATTTATTGTAAGAGCTGCAATTGTTATGGGATTTAATACTTTTAAGGTTCCACCCTTTTTCTCAAACATCCCTAAAGTCTTTCTACTTAGGAATAATTTTGTCCCGTCTTCAACTAAAAAGATTTTCCCCTTAAAGCTATTTGTAAATTTCATTACGTCTTTTAACAATTTATCCGTAATCGCACCTTTAATTACTATATATTTTGAATCTTCTTTTAAATTCCTAAAAATATCTTTTGCGGCATCTAATGCTGTAGGGACATCTATTATAGTAACCGAGTTATCACTTCCAATAATCCCAAGCTTTGAATTATGCATAATTTCTTTAGAAATATTTATTATATCTTGATTTAATTCATTTTTTATAGTTAATAATTTAATCGTATGAGATGTTAATTCAATAACATCTTCCATACTCTCTGAAACTGATGCTCCTGTTGAAAGTATCGTTGCGTCAGAGATTAGAGGGGCAGCATAAGATCTTCTATCAAAAGCTCCATCAACAATGATGAATTCACACCCAAGTTCAAATAATTCATTACAAACCTTCGATAAATAAACATTAATAGATGGTCCGGCTAATTCAATATAACCGTTACCTAAGATTTTTACAATTAATATATCTCCGATTGGAGTACTTATTTCAGTATTTTTAATAATTTCAATTGGTACCTCACAATTATGAATACTCTCTTGAGCTGTTGCTATTAAAGTTCCTTTTTCAACGAGTATTCTAGGTTTTGGGAAATATGAGATGATATCATATTTTTCACCATCTCTGCCAATTGAAGTAAGACCAAGTTTTGTTTTCTCTTTTAAAATTCTTAATATGTGATTTAAAGTCGTAGTCTTACTAACATTTTTCGCAAGACCAATAATTGATATTACTTTGTACTTTTCAAGAATATCTAAAAAATGTGATTCGAACGTCATAGTTTTTCTTTTCTAAACTTTCGTCTATTTCTTTCAAGATCACCAGGTTCAATTGTTAATTTTTGTCCTTTTAAGAGACCAACAACACCTATTAATTTTTCATCTTTGTTCTCACAATGACATTCAGAATCATAATCTTTTGGTTCTTCATAGGTAGTGATTACTCCTTCAAAATTTCTTAGCACGACTCGACTATTTCCTTGTGAAATCACATAATTTGGCATTACAGGTATTTTACCACCTCCTCCAGGAGCATCAACTACGAATGTGGGTACGCAGAGCCCTGTCGTATGTCCCCGTAATCCTTCAATTATTTCTATTCCTTGAGCTACACTCGTCCTAAAATGTTCAAGTCCAATTGATAAGTCACATTGATATAAATAGTAAGGTTTAACTCTCATTTTAATAAGACCATGTAATAATTCCTTCATGATATGGATACAGTCATTAATCCCTCTTAATAATACAGATTGATTTCCAAGAGGAATACCTGCGTTAACTAATAACTCACACGCTTTTTTTGCTTCTTCTGTGAGTTCATTTGGATGGTTGAATTGAGTATTTATGAAAATAGGATGATATTTTTTTAACATTTTGATTAGATCTTGAGTTATTCTCTGAGGCATTACACATGGAACTCTTGTTCCTATTCGAATCATTTCGACATGAGGGATACCGTGTAATCTTGTTAAGATATATTCTAATTTATCATCAGATAATAACAAGGGATCACCCCCTGATAAGAGGACATCTCGTATAGCAGGAGTATTTGCAATATAATCTATTGCATTATCAATATGTGTAGTTGATAAAGCTTTATCGTGATGCCCTGCGAACCTTTTTCTTGTACAGTGCCTACAATAACATGAACAAATCTCTGTAACAAGAAATAACACTCTATCTGGATATCTATGAGTCAAACCCTTCACTGGTGAATCAATATCTTCATGTAAGGGATCTAATCTATCTGCTTCTGATCTATATAATTCCATTTCTGTTGGTATGGCTTGTTTTCTTATGGGATCGTTAGGATCGTCAGGATCTATCAATGCTAGATAATACGGAGTTATGGCCATCCTTAACTTATCTAAACAATGTTTTATTCCCTCTTCTTCTTCACTAGTCAGTGGAAAGAATTGTTTTAATTTTTCGATGTCTTTAACTCGATTCTTGACTTGCCATTTCCAATCATTCCATTGCTCATCAGAAACATTTTTAAAAATAATATTTCTTCTATTTACTTTCATATTTACTCACTTTTTCTATGTTTAATATAACTTAAATATACTTTTCCTCAAATATTTTTCTTATTATCTCGCTTTCTCTAAGTAAATTTAAAGCTAAATCTGCATGACCTCTTGAATATCCATTTCCAATAATCATGGTAACGTCTTTTCCTACGCCTTCGGCGCCTAAGGCAGCTTTAGTAAAACTTGTAGCCATGGAAAAGAAATATACTATACCACCATCTTTCACAGGAAGAATACTAGACATTTCCGTGTTTGGAATACTCAAGCAATTAATAGAAATATCTACTTCAGTACCAGAGTTAGCTTCTAGAGTTTTATTTAATACATCTAAAGGATTTAATACCGAGGCAATTACTACTTCATCACAAAAACCTGTTTTTTTAAGAAATTGTGCACGATCTTCATTTCTTCCAATTCCTATGATTTTACCTGTAAGTCCAGCTCTCTTTTTTGCTTCATAACAGCATAATAGCCCAGATTTACCAGTTGCTCCAAGAACTAACACTTTATTCCCTTCTTTAACAAGTTTAGCTGTTTGAGCGGGAGCTCCTGCTACATCAAGAACTGCCAACGCTAATTTATCGGGGATATCATCTGGAAGCTTCGCATATATACCAGATTCAAAAAGTATAGCCTTTCCATTAATTTCTATTCTATCAATATCGGATTTTATGTCTAAAATCTCATCGATCTTAAGTGGTGTTAAAGAGAGAGAGACTAAAGTAGCAATTTTATCTCCTTCTTTTAAATCTATCTTATCCTTTATTAAATTTCCAATTTTCTTTACCTTTCCAATTAACATACCACCAGATCCAGTGACCGGATTTTGCATTTTTCCCCGTTCTGCAACAATTTCAAGTATTTTAGCTTTGACTTTCTCAATGTTGCCTTCGAACTCTTCCATTAACTGTGTAAAACTCGCAGAATCAATATTTAAAGCATCGACATCAATTAATATTTCATTATCATAGATTTCCATATCATTTGAAATTCTTTTTGCAGGCTGGGGCAATGAAACCTCTGGTTCAATTACTCTATGAATACCGTATTTATTTCCTTTTTTCATAATAAACTCTTTTAGCTAAACATTAAAAATTTCCTTATTATGATATGAAATAATGTGATAAAATATATTTTTTAGCAAGAAATTCTAATTATTTCTTCATCACTCTAGATGCAAAATTTGTCTCGTTTCATCCGGAGTTGCAACATCTCTTCCTAATTCTTTAGCAATTCTAACAGCTTTTTCGACTAATTCTCCATTTGACTTTGCTAAAACTCCTTTAGAAAGATAAATATTATCTTCAAATCCTACTCGTACATGTCCTCCCATTATTATCGAGAGAGCAACCATATTAAATTGATACCTACCTATCCCTGTAACTGTGTAAGTAGAATTAGAGGGAATCGTGTGTACTAAAAAAACTAGATTTCGCGCTGTAGCTCTGATACCACCATTTACGCCTAAAACAAAATTAAAATGCATTGGTGATTTAATAAAACCTTTTTCATTCAATCTTAATACTGTATCAACCATTCCCATATCAAAACACTCGAGTTCTGGTTTTATTCCGCGTTTTTGCATCGCTTCGGCAAATGTTTTGATCGTTTTTTCAGTGTTAATGAAAATATCATCACCTCCAAAATTTAGAGTTCCACAATCTAAAGTTGCCATTTCTGGATTTAAATAGATGGGTTGTAAGCGTTCTTCATCTGTCATCCCTATTGCGCCCCCAGTTGAAGGTAGGATGATTACTTCTGGACATCTTGTTTTTATTTCATCCATACACTCTTTAAAACGCTTTTTACTCTGTGTTGGTGTTCCATCGTCTAATCGAACATGCAAGTGTATGATACTTGCTCCCGCTTGATAAGCTAATTCTGACTCTCGGCCAATTTCTTTAACTGTATAAGGAACATTTGGATTATTCTCCTTACTAACTTCTGCTCCACAGATAGCTGCCGTAATTATAAGTTTATCCATTATTATTTATTTTCTTTGTTTATTTTTAGGAACCACGCATGTTCCACTTGCTTTACAAACGATTATTGGTTCGTCGAGAAAATCTGCTGCCGAATCGTTAATATCTGGTCTTGGTATTATTACTTTTCTTGCTTCAAACTTCATTTTTCTAGATGTATTTCCACAAGTAATAATTTCACCTTCAACCTCAATGTAGTCTCCAGCATAAACAGGTGCTAAAAATTCAACATTATCATATGCTCTAAATAGACCTTCATCACCATCGTTTCTAATTAAAAGTTCTGTTGCTACATCTCCAAAAAGTTCAAGCATTTTAGCTCCATCGACTAGATTACCACCATAGTGAGCATCATTAGAGCTCATCCTAACTCTAATTAAGACAGACATTATTTCACCAATTGTATTATTTGAAATTCTTTTCTAAGAACAGTATATTATAAAAACAACATCTTTTAATTATTTATATTTTACTAAGTAGCAATTTGGTATAAAAAGTTTTAACATAAATAATATACATTCAATGTTAGCAACAAAAAAACATGTTTGAAAAAGGTAAAAATGGTTCAATCTAATTCCTTAATATTATGTTCAACTTTTCACGAGCCCAAATTTAAATTAAAGAGTGCTATAAAAACAGCTTTACCAATTATTAAAAACTCGTTCTGGAAAATAGTAATATGTTGTACTCCATCTACGGGGATTGAAGTTAAAGACTTTCTAAGAAAGGAAGGTTTCATAGTACCTATTAGCCCGAGCCTCAGGACATTTGAAACTTACCAATTCGCTTTATCTACAGCCTTAGAGTGTATAGAAAACTCAGAATCCCAAAAGATTTTTTATGTAGATTTTGATCGCCTCATTCATTGGATCAACAACTACCCCGAAGAACTTAGAACAATCCTTCAAAATACTGATGTTGACAATTTGCATGTAGGTAGAACGTCTAGAGCATTTGACACACATCCACTAACACAAACTACCACAGAGAAAATAGCAAACGAATTTGGCTCTAAATTACTTGGATTGAAGAGTACTAGAGATATCATTTCTGTGTGCCATATTTTTACAAAAGAATTAGGCGAAAGAATTTTAAAGCTAGAGAATATCACGGCAACCGGATTCTACTGTTCATGGCCAGTATATTTGTGGAGTTGGGCTGAAAAAAAACGCTATATTGAAGTAGAAGGGCAAGAATGGGAAACACCAGATCGGTTTCAAGAGGAAATAAAACAAATTGGTTATAAAAAGTGGTTAAAACAATTTCAGAATCCATCTGAGTGGAATAAGCGCGTTCAGATGTTAGGAGAATGCTTAATTGAATTATCTCATATAAGTGAGTTTAAACTAAATTTAAAGTTATAGGGAAAAATTAATTCCTTTTCAATTAATAATTATGTGCTAGTAGAACGAAATTTATATTTTATAAAAGGACTTTATTAAGTCTTTCAATTATTTTTATAATAGATGATACAATCTATATAATACTCTTATAAAAATATAAGCTCTTTCTATATAGATTTAAAATATATTTTTTCGTTATTACAATGCAAGTGACTTCAATATCATGGAGAGAATAAGAAGTATTGATGTTTTTCGTGGGATTTGTATCATTAACTTCATGTTGGTACATTATATGGTTAGCTGGTTACCAACTTACCAATTATGGGCTTTTGACGCATACTGGGCATATTTTGACATGATGGGTGCTTGTGCATTCTTGTTTATATCTGGAATCGGTATAATGCTCTATTACAAAAAAAAAATGCTAAAAGTAGAAGATCCAATAGAATCCTTTACTAAAACTACTTTCAGACACGAATATTTATTTCGAGGAATATTTATACTCATTATTTCATTAATTTATAACATAGCTCAAGCACTTATATTTTCTGATGCTACGTGGTTATGGAGATGGGACGTTCTACAAGCTATTTCAGTATCAATATTATTAGCGTGGCCGCTATTAAAACTTTCTAAAAAATCAAGAGTTTTTATAGCCAGTTTATTCATGATTTTAAATTTTTTTATATACAACCTATTAGTATACCACGAAGGACAATTTTCGGTTTTTGGTACAGTGTATTTCTTATTATATAATGAAAAGAATATGGCAGAAAATCCTTTTCTACCTTCATTTTGCATTTTTTTAATAGGGACGGTTATTGGAGAATTGTTTTACGAGTTTTCAAAGAGCGAGAATGCTTTTGAAAGAGAAAGTGGGCTTAAATTCAAGATATTAATCAAATTAATAATTTCAGGTATATTTTTAATTATTTTTGGAGTTATTTTTAATTATCCTGATTTTATTAACAATCGATCTTTCTCTTGGTGGATATATGTATTGGGATTTGATATTGTTATAATTTCGTTATTATATTCGATGGAGCAATTACTTTTTAGTAATTATACAAAGAGAAATCGGTTTTTATATTATTTTTCATATTATTCTCTTACTATTTTCATATTTCATCAATTATTAGGATTCGTTTTTCACCAACTTCTAAACATAAACAACACGTTTTGGATTGTCTATATATCAACTGTTATTGTGTTGGGTATCATTTTAAAAATTTCTCATGATCGATGGGGATGGAAAGCTTCTATAAAGAATATAATTGGGAAAGCAAGTGCCTTTATTGCTGTGAAAATTGACCAGAGATATCTGCATCCGAGATTAAATGTTTCTCAAATCGCTTCTATTGGCTTAAAAAAATAAAAAAATAGAATATAGAAGAGTTAGTCTTACCAGACAAGATTTACAATAATATCTTTTGCGGTAGCAGCTTCTTTCTTTCCAAGGATTTTCTTAACGCGAAGATCGTTAATCGCATCTTCAAGACGAGTATCCAGATTTTTCATATCCATGAGATTACCACTTTCTGCTCCAGAATCAGCTAAATTGATCATCGAATTATCTTTATTAATTAAATCCCTAATTATTTTCCTAAAGTTATTTTTAACTTTAGTTCTTACAACCTTTCCTTTTTCTATGAGAATAGGTAATATTGGCGCTCGTTCAGTAGTTCTATTAGTGTTAGGATCTATGAAATAAAAGATAAAGATTGGTATGCCGACAACCACTTCTTTAGTTCGAATTTCAATGGTGTAATTATTCAAAAAATTCTGAACATTTGTCATGTCTGAATTTTTCACCTTATCAATGTTATCTAAACACGATTGTTTCTCCTTTTTTATCAACGCAATGGTGTCTTCAGCAGAGGATATGTCTGAGCTTTGAGATTTGTGTTTCTCATCAATTTGTCTTTGCACTTCTCTAATTTTACGCTCTTTTTCTCTTATTTCTTTGGAATGAGCATTCTCTGTATCCCGAATTTCAGAACGAATGCTTTTTTCTACATTATTAATATCAGATTTGTACCGACTAATAGTATTCCCTAAAGTCTTGTATTTTAGGTCTAAATCTTTAACTCCTTCAAGAATTAAAAACCAATCTCTTTTATCTATAGCGTTTTTGATTTTATCCACGGCATTTCGAACATTGTTAAGATCATTCAAACAATCTGATGTTTTATCACTAATTTTATATTTTCCGCTTTTTACTAATTCTTCGGGTGTTTTTTCAAATTCTTGATTTTTCAACGCTTCTAGTTCACGATTAAGAATTGCTAACTGTTTTTCTTCTTCACTAGTATCAACACGTTTTCCCCTTATCTTGTCAACGTCTTGACCGCCCTTTGTAATCCATCGATCGCATAGTTTTTCTATTATTGCTCCGTATTCATCAAGCATTTTTGCATCACGTTGAGAGACAAACTCAAATACTTCTTGGATTACTTTTGCTTGATTGACACTTTTAGAAATTGGTCCTCCTTCTAATAAAAAATAAGGTTCTCCAAAAGAACTCAAATTGTACTGATTCACAAAAAAGTTTTTAAAGAAGTCCATCTCGCTTGAACTAAATAAAGCTTCTTGAATTACCATATTTCTCTTGAAGTTTTTAGGTTTTTTTAGATATGTGGAGTTATACGATTGCATTGATGTAAGGAATGATTCTGGATCTGCACCTTTTATAACATTATCGGGTTTTACGGGGATCTGCCCAAATTTTCCTACACTAAGTTTTTCTTGTTTATTTCCTAAATAACTACATACACAAGCGCGTGTCTCATTTACAGGAATCAATTTAACAGGCCAAAAGCAAGTGGTTATTCGATTGATCTTTCCTAATTTGTTTATCGTTTTTCCATAGAGTTTGATACATTCTATTAAAGCCATTGCCATTTCGTCTAAAAGAGCGGCTTTTGACCGGGTTGGGATTACATCGCCTAGATTTATGAGATAAGGTATTGCCTTTTCAACCATTTTTCACTTCACTTTTTAGTGCTTTTTTTATTGAGATACATAAAATTCAATTATAAATGTGTAATAGCTAGTTTGAAATTAAAGTTTTTCTCTTGAAGATTTCTGCAAGAAAAAAATATTAAGAGGTGTTGATTTAATTATTCTTTTCGTATAATTCTGGTAAAAAGTTCTGAAATTCGCTTATTTCTCCAATATTATGAGTGCGTAAGGCATTGATAAACCACGGTGGACTTTTTGCAGGTAATCGAAAAGTTGATCGTAATCCTGTACCGTTCTGAATGGGTTCATATTCGTGTAAAAGCCAGGCTATTGGGATATTGTTGCGATTTAAAACACTTGCAGCTAATACATTTTTATATTCTGCGATTATAGGTATTGAATTGATATCTTCCCATCGAATGCGCAGAAGAGTAGGAAATTTAACAGTTTCAATTACATTTTGAACAGTACCAACATGTCCGTTTATAGGAGGATTTTCCCAAATAAAAGATTTATGATCCTTTGGATGCCAGAGTTTATAGCGCTCTGTATTATCAATATTATCCCACCACCAGTCTATCATTTCTGGAGTCACCCCTGTTAATTCGTGATCAACGATAAGATCTATTGTTGCTGATCCCGATTTCCGGGCTATTCTTTCCATTATCCGAAAGCTAAATTTTGCAATTGTTTTTAAAAGCATTTCTACCAACGACTGTGAAAATCATCCTTTTTTTATTAGCTTTTTTAAATAATCGAGTTATATTAATACTTAAAATTTTTAAAAAAAGGAATAAAAAATGAGTGAAAAATTTCTTGAAGGAAAAGGAAGCGTGATTACTGGAGCAGCATCAGGTTTCGGGAGAGGCATAGCAATAGAATACGCTAAAAGAGGTGCGGAATTATGTTTAGTAGATATTAATGAAGAATTACTTGAAGAAACGACGAAACTAATTGAAAAAGAAACTAAGCAGAAAGTTTTACCCATTATATGTGATGTGTCAAAACCTGATCAAGTTCAAGCAATGGCCAAACAAGCGTTAGGTGAATTAGTAAATGTGTATGTTTTACATAATAACGCGGGAGTAGCTCCGAATTATGGAAAAGATTTACTAAGATTAGATGAGCAAAGATTTGATAAGATTATGGAGGTTAATATAAAGGGGCAATGGCTAATAGGGAAAGCTTTCGGTCGAAAAATGAAAGCTCAAAAAATCGAACCAATAGCGGGTAAGATGATACACACGGCTTCTATAGCGGGAATGAATCCTGATAATAAAATCCCTGCGTACTCAATTTCTAAAGCTGCAGTTATCGCAATGATGAAGTTATTGGCAAAAAGCATGGCACCTAAAGTAACGGTAAATGCAATTTCTCCAGGATATCATGTGACTGGCATTTATCTAAATCAATACGATGTCATGAAAATGAATATGGATGAAGGTCATGTGAAAACTCCATTAAATAGAATAGGAACCGTTGAAGACGTGGTGAATATTTGTTCTTTCCTCGCATCTCCAGCATCGGATTTTATAACGGGGCATAATTTTACTATCGATGGAGGTATTGCTGAAGTAGGTGTCCCTGCATGGTATATAAAAACAGATATCTAAAACTCGAGGTAATTAAAAAATGTTAAATATAATAATTGCAATCTTTGAAATAATTTGGATTGTGTTGTTTTTAGGCTTCTGGATAAGTTTCTTTATTATAGATAATAAATCCAAAATGTCAGAAGTAGAATACAAACATGAACTATCCTTTCCATTTCCAGACCTGGGATGGATAACACCTTGCCTTTTAATTGCGGCAATAGGCTTGCTAACCATTCAAAAATTCGGTTATTTCTTTTCAGCTTTAGCGGGGAGTGGAATGATGTTTTTAGGCATCATAGATTTAGCTTTTAACCTCCAAAACAACAAATTCAACAGAGAAAAATATGGCTTTGACGCAATCGTGAGTATTGGTGTAGTTGTATTAACTCTAGTATTTGGACCAATTTTCATAATCTATGGGGCAATGGGACTCGGAGTATTTTGAATAAATACATTTAATAATGAAAAAAATGTGTTGAGTAATGAAAGAAAAAAAAAGAAGTAAGTTAATTGAAAAACAACCCTTTAAAGGAAAAATTGTTGTTGTATGTGGAGCATCGGAAGGGATTGGAAAAGCAATCGCAAAATTCTTCGTGGAATTGGGAGCGAGTGTTTGTATCATTGCGAGAAGAGAAAATATATTAGAAGAAGCAAAAAAAGACATTGAAACAGTTAAATCTGAGGATAGTCAATTTGTTGAGGCAATATCTTGTGATGCTACAGATATGGATAAATTAAAACCTTTGCTAGAGGATTTCGTGAAGAAAAATGGAGTACCTGATTACTTAATCAATGTCGTAGGATTTGCTATGCCCGATTATATTGAAAACCATGCGCTTGCTGATTTCAAAAACCACATGGATGTAAATTATTACGGTCAATTAGTTCCTACTTTAATTCTACTCCCTTATTTTATGAAGGAGAAATCAGGACACATTATCTTTGTTTCTTCAGTTGCAGGATACATTGGACTCATCGGGTATACTGCCTATACTCCAACAAAAGCAGCACTGATCGGATTTGCTGAAGCACTAAAAAACGAATTATCACCGTATAAAATCAAAATATCGCTGATATTCCCTCCTGACGTAAATACACCCCAATTTGAAAGAGAAAACAAAATCAAGCCAAAAGAATGCGCGATAATGTCAGAACGTGCGGGATTATTACAACCAGAGGATATTGCAGAAGCTTTAATAGAAGGAATTATGAAGAAAAAAGTCTACATCACACCAGGGGAAGCAGGATTTTACTGGTGGGCAAAAAGGCATTTTACAGGAGTAGTTCTAAATATCGTTGATAAGGACTTGAAGAAAGCCAGAAAGAAAATGGGAAAAGACTATAAATACTAATTATTTTTTATTTTTTATTTTTCACTTCTGTAAAAATTTTATAAACTAAGAAGAAGATATTGTATTATTACCTTAAAAAAAAATGTGTTAATAATGAATAGTGATGAATTACCTAAAGAGTGGAATTCTGAAGAATCCATTAACATTTATAAAAAGATGTTGATGATACGTGAATTTGAAACAAACATTACAAAAAACGCAGGTAAGATTAGATCACCTTTAGTTCACGCTTATACAGGTGAAGAAGCAATAGCAGTTGGAGCTTGTGCTGCAATAAATGAAGACGATTATATTACATCCACCCACAGGGGGCATGGTCATTTTATTGCTAAAGACGGTGATGTGAATTCCTTAATGGCAGAAATATATGGAAAAGAAGGGGGTATTTGTGGAGGTCGTGGAGGTTCAATGCATGTCGCAGATTTTTCTAAAAATATGTTAGGTGCAAATGGAATTGTAGGAGCAGGTCCTCCTTTAGCTCTTGGAGTTGGATTAGCTTCAAAAATGAGAAATGAAGGTAAGGTTGTTCTAACTTTCTTTGGAGATGGAGCAGCTAATCAAGGCATGCTACATGAATCGATGAATTTAGCAGCCGCATGGAAGCTTCCAGTTATATTTATTTTAGAAAATAATATGTATGGTTGGAGCACTCATACTCAAAAAGTAACTGCTGTTAATGATTTATCGCTTCGAGCACAAGGGTATGGGATGAAAGGTGTAATTATTGATGGAAATGATGTAATCCAAGTTTATAATACCACGAAAGAGGCAGTAGAGTTTGCGCGAAAAGGAGGAGGTCCCACTTTAATAGAATGTAAGACATATAGATGGCAAGGTCAAACTATAACGGACGCCGATAAGTATCGCTCAGAAGAAGAAAAGGAGGAATGGAAAACCAAATGTCCGATTGAAGCTTATAAGACAAGACTTATTCAAGGTGAAATCATCGACCAGAACATGATTCAAGAAATTGAAGAAAAAACTTTAGCAGAAATAGAATTAAGCTTTAAATTTGCTAAAAAAAGCAAAAAACCTAAGACTGAAACCGTTCTAGATGATGTATATAAAGATCCATTAAAATTAGGAGGAAATTAAGATGACAGAAGGTATAATGAAAATGAAAGGATCAGATGCGATTAGGTTAGCAATTGAAGAAGAAATGGAACGTGACGAATCTGTATTCATAATGGGAGAAGATATAGCTCAGTTTGGAGGATGTTTCACTGTTACAGAAGGTTTATTAGAAAGATTTGGTCCTGAGAGAGTTCGAGATACTCCAATTAGTGAAAATGCCATTTTAGGTTGTGCTGTTGGAGCAGCGATGGCGGGAATGCGACCAATTGCAGAAATAATGTTTGCAGATTTTTTATGTGTATGCATGGAAATGATTGTTAATCAAGCAGCTAAAGCGAGATACATGTATGGAGGTCAAATCAATGTTCCTGTAACCATAAGAGTTCCATATGGAACGGGAATAATGGGAGCCGCTCAACATTCGCAATCTTTTGAATCTTGGCTAATGCATGTGCCAGGCTTAAAAGTTGTAGCACCCTCGCAAGCAGATGATTATAAAGGATTAATGAAAACAGCAATCCGAGATAATGATCCCGTCATATTTTTTGAACATAAAAGGACATATTATTATACAGGAGAAGTCCCCCTTGACAAAGATTTCCTGATACCTTTTGGTCAAGCAAGGAAAATCATTGAAGGAGATGATATGACCATTGTAGCAACAGGCGCAATGGTTCAAGAGAGTGTAACAGCAGCCACTAATTTAAAAGAAGAAAATATAAATTGCGAAATCATTGATCCGAGGACCCTAGTCCCGCTTGATAAAAAAACAATACTTAATTCTGTTGAAAAAACTGGAAAATTGATTGTCGTAGATGAAGGATGTAAAACATGTTCGGTAAGTGCAGAGATTGCTGCGCTTGTAGCTGAAGAAGGCTTCCAATATTTAAAGAAAAATATTGTTCGAATCAATACTCCAGATGTACCAATTCCATATGCTCCAAATTTGGAAAGAGAAATCATTCCCAGCGCAAAATTGATCCAGAATATAGTTAAACAACAATTATAATAAGAAGGGGGAAAAAATGGTTGATCCAAAATATTTAAGCAAGGAAGAAATTGATAGGTTGATAAAAAATCCATTAAATGAAGAAGAAATAATAATATGTCGCAAGAATCATCTTTTAACTAATGCTCGAGAGCATATTATAGTTGGAAGTCCTAAACCAGGTTCAGTTTATTTTAAAACTCACGATGGTCAGGAAATTTTAGATTGTACTTCTCAAGCATGGGTGTATGGTTTGGGACATAATAATCCGGATATAAGTTATGCTATCAGCCTTCAAGCCGAACAAGTGACCCATTCTTGGTCGTACATGCTCTCTCCAATCAGAATAAGGCTATGTAATAAACTCGCTGAAATTCTTCCAGGACAATTGAAGGGAGGTAGGATAAGCGTGAATAATTCTGGAGGAGGGTGGGCTCTTGAATGTGCAATGCGGCTTGCCATGATTAATAATAAAAAAGGAGAACAATTCATAGTATTTCGACGTGGTTATCATGGTTCAAATCTCGTAATGATGGGAGCATCTCAGCGCCTTCCAATGAGATTTCCTGGTCGTGGGAGGGAACTTTGGGTAAGAACTTTCTACCCATATTGTTATCACTGTCCTTGGCATTATAAAGGGGGTGTTGGAGGAGAAAGAGATAAATCGTGTAAACTAGAATGCTTGGATATGGTTCGGGAAAAGATAGAAATGTTCCCAACTGGAACACCTATAGGTTGCATCATAGAGCCAATGCAAGGACCTGGTGGACAGATACCCGCACCAGTAGAGTTTTTATCAGGATTAAAGGAAATTTGCGAAAATAATAAAATATTGCTGATTTACGATGAAGCTCAAACAGGTTTCGGTCGTACTGGAAAGATGTTTGCCACGGAATGGTATAATTCCAAGTATAATGTAGATATTTCTCCCGATATTATGACTCTAACTAAAGGTGCAGGAGCGGGAGTCCCTATTGGAATCACGGTCGCCAAATCTAAACTTCGGCAGTTGACAGAATTCGAGGAACACTCTACGTTCAGTTCTCCTCCATTAGGAATGGCCGCGTGTCTCGTAAACATTAAGATTTTACAAAAGAATAAAATCCCTGAAAATGCTGAAAAACAAGGAAACAAAATAACATCATTCATTAAAGATCTTTCGGAGGAGATTCCAGAGATAGGGGACGTTAGAGGACCAGGTTTGTTTATTGGAGTAGAATTTGTGCAAGATCCTGAAACGCGAGAACCTCATAATGACTTGCTAGAAAAAATGGTACATGTGGGATGGGATAATGGAATTTTTTTCGGCGAACAAATGCAAATAATGTCTACGGCAGGATATTTCATTCAGAACACGCTAAAAATCAAACCTCCGTTAATCATAAACGATGAAGAGACGGAAAAGATATGCGAGCTCTTCGAAAAAACATTAAAAGATTCTATAAAATCATTAGAAAAATAAGAAAAACAGAAGTGAAACAAAATGAAAGCAGCAAAGTATGAAGGGAAAGAAAAGCTCTCAATTATAGACATTCCAAAACCTACTCCAAAAGATAATGAAGTGTTGGTTAAAGTAAGATATACAGGGATTTGTGGTTCGGATCTGGAATCGTATAAAACTGGATTATACCCCTTTCCAGTCGTCATGGGGCATGAAATAATAGGAGTTATTGAAGAATTAGGGCAAAATGTAAAAAAATGGAAAATAGGGGATAGAATTACATATAACGGAGGGGTATCTTGTGGAGAATGTCCTTCTTGTAAGAGAGGGGATGTAAATATTTGTTATGACGAATTTCAAGAGCTTGGAATATATCATGACGGTGGTTTTGCAGAATATGTTATTATACCCGCAAAAAATATCCTTGCCGTACCTGATTCCATTCCTGACAAGCACGGTACGATCTTTGAACAATTAGCTACTAGTATACAAGCAATAAGAACTTCAGGTTTTGAAATGGGTGATACAGCCGTAGTAATAGGATTAGGGACCATGGGACAATTCATATTGCAAGGATTAAAACTTGCTGGAGTGAAAACACTAATAGTAATTGAGAGAAATCCTAATCGCCTCGAAGTAGCCAAGAAATTCAATCCAGATCTGACTTTAAAGAAAGTATTAATTCCAAAAATAAAAAAAGCAACAAATCGCTATGGTGCAGATTATGTTTTTGAATGCACTGGTAGTCCAGCGGTAATTAATTCTTCAGCTAGCTTACTTCGTAAAGGCGGTTCCCTTATTCAAGTTGGAGTTTCAGATGTTCCATTTGAGTTCAGTTATCTTCCGTTTATAACGAATCAGAATCGGATACAAGGAATATATGCCTGGCATGAGAGAGATTTTGAATTTGCAATCGATTTGATTGCTCGAAAGATAGTCAATCCTGAGCCAATTGTAACAAGTATTATCTCCATAGATGATATCGTGGAGAAAGGATTTTTAGAAGCCATAAAACCTGATACAAAAGAAATAAAAATATTAGTTGATCCATATAAATGAAACAGTGATAGTCGTGTCAGAAGATTTAATAAACCAGTTTAAAGAAGCAGTTGTAGTAATGGATATTGATTCTGCAAGAAAAGCATGCGAAGAAGCCTTAACTAAAGGCGTAGAACCATTTAAAATCATTCAAGATGGAATCGTTGAAGCTGTAAAGATTGTAGGAGAGAGGTTTGAAGCTGAAGAATATTTCCTACCGGAACTTATAATGGCTGGAGAAATTATAACAAAGACGATGGAAATTTTAGAACCACACATCAAAAGCGCAAGTAAATCGAAAGGAAAGGTAGTTATAGGCACGGGTAAAGGCGACATGCATGATATTGGCAAGAATATTGTAATTACTTTTATGAAAGCAGAAGGTTTTGAAGTAATTGATTTAGGCGTGGATGTATCTACAGAAAAGTTTCTTAAGACCATCCAGATTGAGAATCCTGAGATTCTTGCAATCTCTGCATTGGTAAGTTCAACTATGCCAGAGGTAGAATACGTGATGAAAGCGCTCAATAAAGAAGGACTTCGAGATAAAGTAAAAGTAATTATAGGAGGCGCACCTATTACTCAGGATTTTGTAAATGATATTGGTGCTGATGGATATGCTCGCGATGCCATAGATGGGATAAAAATATGCAAGGAGTGGATTGGATAATGAGTGGGAGAGAAAGATTAATAGGCGTGCTTCGGCACGAAACGCCTGATGTAATACCATTTTCAATGTATATTGAAACAACTCACATGGCCGCTCTTGGCTTGTACGAACCGTGGCGAAAGCTTTTAGACCAAGGATTGTGTTTATTCGCAGCGTTGGCAGTTCAAACTCATAAAGTTACTTGCCCAAATGTTACAATGGACGTCACGCATCATTATAAAAATCATACATCATGGTCGCCCGTAGACCTTTTAATGATCATGGACACGCCGCATGATTTATCAGCAAGGATAACAACTCCTAAAGGAGATATAACTTTCGAGGCAAAGATGGAAGGATTAGACATGTCTGTCATGTTGCCCTGGTTTCCCGAAGATGGATTCATAATTAAAGGAGTTGAAGATTACGAAGCACATAAATACTTGATAGAAAATACAGAATACGAGCCGTTTTACGACGATGTTGCGGAATTTCAGTTGATAATAGGTGATTATGGAGTTATTCCTGCTTTTGTTCCAAAATCGCCACTTCATTCGTTAATAATGTTAATGGGCCCGCGCAGGTTATCGTTAGATTATTACATGCACCAAAAGGAGTTTGACGATCTCATTAAAGTAATATACAAGAAAGAAATTGAGATTTATAAAATTGCTGCTGAATCACCAGCTGAAGTTATATGGGGGCCAGATAACGTTACAAGTCTTATTACAAGCCCTAAATTATTTGAAAAATATTGCCTCCCTTTTTATAACGAAGTCGCGGACATTTTTCACAAGCACGATAAAATATATGTTGTTCATATGGATGGAGAACTGAAGAGTATCGCAGAACTCATTGCGAAGACCAGGATTGACGCAATTGAAAGCTTCACACCACCACCCGTGGGGAACTTAACGATTGGAGAAGCGAGAAAACTCTGGAAAGACAAAATAATCTGGGCAAATTTTCCAGAACCTGTTAGTCTTCAAGGACAAGTCGCAGTTAGGAAGACAGTTCGTAACATGCTTCAAGATGCGGCCCCAGGAGATAACTTCATAATGGAAATCTCAGAGGGATTTCCTTCTGAATTACACATGTTACAAACCGCCCCAACCATCCTTAAAACGGTTAACAAGTACGGAAAATATCCAATTTCAAAAGAATGAAATTAATTTATTAATACTTCTTTTTATTTCTATACAGCAACTATTAGAATAAAGACTATACCACCATGAAGGATAGCGCAAGCTAACTGATCGCTTTTCATTCTTAAAATACTTAAAATTACTGCCATTAAAAATACAAAGATGTAAAATATTCCAAATCCGATGAACGGTAAGTAGAACAAATGAGTTAATGTGAATGTGAGAGCCGTGAAGAAAATAATCTTTTTATCGTCATTAAACACATCTTTTAATTTGTTTTGAATTATTCCACGAAACATTATTTCTTCGTAAAAACCACCCAATATTGCAAACGAGAGAGCAATAATGATTTTTTCTATAGTTATGGCAATTGAGATCTGAATATTAGCCAGTATCATTATTAAGGGAAACAAGCACACTAATGGAATAAATCCAATTAAACCATATGCTATGCTTTTTTTTACATCCTGGACATCCCATCCAATCTCTTTAAAAGTAACTTTCTCGACTTTAGATACATATAGATAAGTCATTAAAACTCCAAATATCATCAGCAATATATAAAATATCACGTCTTCTTTCAAGTATGGCATTATTCCAATCGTTTCCGCAAAAAAAACAAGATTTAGTCTCACGATAAATAGAAATGCACTTAAAATGAGGAGTTTCATTAAGTTATTGTTTTGCGGTTTAACTTTAAGTAATATTATAGAGAATATAATAGCAATTGGGATTGTTACTATAAAATATACCAAATTAATAGGATAAAATTCCATAGAATGATATAATCCTATACTCTTTAAAAAGCATTAGCTTGCATTAGCAAATAATAATTGTTGTTCGTTATTATGAGATGCACATTTTCACGAATAATTTAATTTTATAAGTCGAAATGCATTACTCTAAATGACAAAGATCATAAAATTCTAAATGTAAAATAGAATTGGGGTTTTGAAATGGAAAGAATATATGAAGATAGGAATATTGAAATTAGATTAGATAGCATCAATAAGTGCATAGAATATAGCTGGAAGGACTTCGTGCCTTCAAAGGAATATGTAGAGCTATTAGAAAAAGTCTATCATTACTCTATTCAACACGACTGCGATAAAAACCTCGTAGATATGAGGAAAATGAAAGTTATCCCAGAAGATGTTATGGAGTGGATGCAAACTGAATGGCTTCCTCGCATGCTTCAAGATGGAATTAAAAAATTTGCTTTAATTAATACAAAATCCATTATTGCCAACATGACAGTTGGACAAGTCGTTGATGGTGTTAGGGAAATTGGTAGCGAACTAGGGTTAAGAAATGCCTTCTTTGATGAGCTTGAGGGAGCAAGGAAATGGATTGCTAAAAATTCATGAGTTCAATAAGAAAACACAAAAAATAATTCTATTTCTTCTCTTTTTTTTGAGCGAAAATATATCTTAACACATGCACGTGTTCACCAAGGTCCCCATGGTTTTCTTTATCTTTCACGATTCCCGTTTGAATAATCAAAAAATCTTTGAAATGGGCTATTAAATCCTCCTCAGAAAAGTAATGAGTGGGTCTACCAGGTTTGCTTTCAAATGTGTGTAGTTCAATCTCTTTTCCCTTTCCATAACTTTTTTCTTTTTCAGAGAAAACTACGAAATAGATGAACGCATTAGAATTAAGTTGAGACATGCATTTCCTAATCAACATCATTCGCTCTTTCTGGAGGAATAGATGTAATAAGTTGAAACAATAAATAGCATCGTATGACTCGTTGTCGAACGATATATCTAAAATATTACCCAAAATCAATTTTGTCTTTGGATCATGGCTCTTGGCGATATTTAAAGCATTTTCGGATATTTCTATTCCAATCACATCTAAATTATAATCTGAAAATAGTTTTGAATTCCTCCCGTATCCCGCACCAAGAACGAGAAGCTTATTAATATTTCTTTCTTGAAATAATTTAAGTGCGTGCTCAGCGGTCTTGCTCGGTACATTCCCCCAGATCTTACCATCCTTCAAATATCGCTTCTGCCAGTATTCTTTCATTGATCATCCATTTGTGATATAATAGCAGAAAAACATGGTTTATGAATAAAAAACATTTAAAAATTTAATATGTTTAAGATCAATAAAATTTCATGTAATTAAAAGAACTAATTAAAATAAGAAAATTATCATGGAAAAAAAGGAATATTATAAGTATTTGTTTTTGCTTGCTTCTGTTTGGAACTGGGCTGTAAGTATATCCTTATTGGTGTTGTCGTTAGTAATCCCTAATATTATCGTTGATTTTGGTGTAAAAATACCCCCTAGTTTAGTATTTCTTCAAATGCTATTTGTATTGGTTGGAATATTCGGAGTTGGTTTTATTATAGTCTACCGGGATATCGAAAGCAATCATGGAATCGTTCAAATGAGCGTGATCGAAAAAGTTTCGTTCTTTGTCGTGTTTCTAATATATTTTATAATCGGTGATGTTGGTCTCCTAGTATTAATGTTAGTGATCGTGGATCTTGTCTTTGGCTTGCTCTTCATTGAGTTCTTGTTAAACTTTAAAAAGCTATAGGAATGAATATAAAGTATTATTTTTATTTTCTCTTTTTTATATCTTGATTGAATTTACACGAATAAAAATATAATTCCATGAACGATCATTACTACCCTAAATAACCTATTTATCATTATTAACAATATAGTAGTTGGAAAGGTAAGATACTTTTATTGATAATTAATTTAACTAAATTAACTATAAAGTAGATTTTATGTCACGAAATAAGTAAAAGAAGAATAATTAATTGTGAAAAAGAAATGAGTCAGTATACTAATAAAGTAATGTCATTAAAAGAGGCAGTGTCTAAATTCGTAAATGACGGAGATATGGTAGTTAACGCAAATTTTCTAACTTCTATTCCATACGCTATAATACACGAGATAATTCGGCAGGAAAAAAAAGATTTAACTGCAGTTTCATGTTCCAGCATAGAAGAATTCGATCAATTGCTCTCTGGAGGATGTTTAAGCAAAATTATTACATCTTATTATCATAGGGGTGGAGGTAAAGTGTATAAGCGTGAACTCGACCGCGCTTTGAAAGATAAGAGAGTCCAATTCGAAGATTACTCTAACTTTACCATGATGTCTATGTTAATGGCGGGAGCTATGGGTTATTCCTTTGTGCCAACATTAAAATCCGTAAAAGAGTCAGATATTTTTAGAATAAGGACATTTAAAGGAGAAGATAAGATTAAAACAATACTTTGTCCATTTACGGGTGAAGAAACAGTTGTTGTCCCTGCTTTAAATCCTGACGTTGCAATTGTCCACGTTCAACGCTGTGATAAATTTGGAAACGCTCAGTTTTGGGGAAGTGAGGGTACCGTGAAATGGAGTGCTTTAGCAGCAAAAAAAATTATCGTGTCATGCGAGGAAATAGTCGAACACGAAAAAATCAAGCGATCGCCATTTCTTACGGTGATACCGGGATTCCGTGTAAATGCTGTATGCGTGGAAGCGTTGGGAGCTCATCCAAGTCCCGTAGCAGGATATTATAATCACGATAATTTATTCAGAGCTTCGTTCTTCAGCTTTGCATTTGGACAAGCAGCTAATGATAAATTCATATCTGAATGGATAATGGAACGAAAAGATAGAAAAGATTATATTGATCATTACATAAGCAGGTTTGGACAACAACCATTAGATATTCTAAAAGTAAATGAATACATGAGCGATTCAGTAAACATTGGATACAAAAATTTATATTGGCGCGGAGATTTCTGCGATGAAATAGCACTAACGCGGGAAGAATACGAAAGAAAAACGGAGGAGTTAGGTGAATTAGAACTATGAAATATAGAAAAGCAGAATTATTAGTATTATCCGCCGCAAAAGAAATTAAAAATGGTGAATTGTGCGTGATTGGGCAAGGTATCCCAATGGCAGCAGGAGCAATTGCAAAAAAGACCCATGCTCCAAACGCAACCATTCTAACCGAAGCAGGAATGGTAGATATTGAAGCTTTTCAAAATCTCGAAGATGTAGCAGATCCAGGAGCCTGTATTGGATTCTCCTATTCAGTGGATTTATTTGATGTCTTTACGACAATTGTAAACAGGGGATACGCAGATTTATGCATGCTAGGTATCGCTCAAATAGACAAGTTTGGAAACATCAACAGCACGGTCATCGGCAATTATAACATTGAGAAGCGATCAGATATGCGCCTTTCAGGATCGGGAGGAGCAAATGAATTTGCCGGACATTGTAACCGTACGGTTTATACAATGTTGGGGGGAAAACCCGTGGAAAAATTAGATTATATGACCACCCCCGGTTGGTTAACGGGTGGAGATTCTCGACGCAAAGCGGGATTGCCAGGGGGTCCAGATGCCGTACTCACGAGATATGGCGTGTTTCGGTTTGAAGAGACAACGAAAGAAATGTACTTGGCAAGTTTATTTCCTCAAACTACTGTCGAAGATGTGAGAACTTACGTGCCCTGGGACCTTAAAATTGCCGAAGATTTTGGAAAAACATTGGAAAAAGTTGAACCTCCGAAAAAAGAGGATATTCTATTCTTAAGGAAATTTGAGCCTATGTTTGGCATCTCTGGTAATATAGGACGTAGGTTGGCGTCTCAAGCGCTTCCCGTCTATTGGGAAGGGGGACGGTCAAATTATAAGTAATTTTCTTATTATTAATTTTAATACTATTTCAAATTCATAATTTTTTTTTATTTATTTTCTTTCACTTACTTAGATCATGATGAAAAAGAAAGAGAAAGAACAAAAGAAAGAAGAAGACGATATCGAAAAGATTCTTGATTCCATTTGGGATAACTGGAGTTCAAGAAGGAAGTGCGAAAGTGCCCACGTTCCAGATTATATTAAAAAAGAAGGAGATTAAATTATTATTTCATTACTATTTTTATTTTAAAATATAGCAAATTATCAAAGTTTTTATTCCTTTTTTCATGACTCCAATCAATATTGATATAATTTCATTTAACAGAAAAAAATGATTTAGAATGACAATAGAAACAAACATTACTAAAATGTTGGGGATTAAACATCCCATAATCGGAGCTCCAATGGGACCTTTTTATACCACGGAACTTACGATTGCTATATCTGAAGCTGGCGGGTTAGGCGTATTATCACACACCAATTTACTTAGTGAAATGGCGAAAGGGAAAAATGCGATAAGTATAATGAAAGAAAACATGTTAAAAGTAGTTGAACATACTGACAAGCCATTTGGTTTTAACATTAGAACCTCCCGTATGGAACAGGATGCGCCAATGCTCTGCAAAAAAATACCTCGATTTATTAAGGAAAATCCTAAAATTAAAGAACAATGTGTTTATTGTATAACGAGTGCTGGCTCATCAAAATCTATTAAAACAAAAGCGTGGGAACAATTAAAAGAAAGTGGATCTCAGATAAAACACTTTCATGTGGCTCCAGCTT
>Ga0180433_10002632_pt1 | contig 27394 bp, 24 predicted proteins | sample SS_ome_8_FD_132980 | JGI IMG/M metagenome (GOLD analysis project Ga0180433, IMG submission 132980) | Hypersaline lake sediment archaeal communities from the Salton Sea, California, USA - SS_1_D_1 metaG | ecosystem: Environmental > Aquatic > Non-marine Saline and Alkaline > Hypersaline >... | reverse complement strand
TCTAATAAGTGTATTATCTAAGGAAGAAATAGAATTAATCCATAATAATACTCTCGAATTATTAGAAATCATTGGGATAAGAGTAGAATCTAACGAAGCAAGAGAATTATTGGAAAAAAACGGAGCGATTCTTGATGAGAAAACTGATTATGTTAAATTTCCTGAAAGTATAGTTAAAGAACAATTAGCAAAAGTTCCCAATTCCTTTACTTTATGGGGTTCTGATGGATCTTATAAATTCGAGGTTAATACTAAAAGTGTCAACTATGCCACGGTGGGAACTCCTGTAAAAATTTACGATCCCGAACACAAGAAGGGTCTACGAAAAACTGTTTTAAGCGATAATATCTTACAAATTAGAATAGTGGACAGTCTTAAAAATATTCGATGCTCTCATGTTGATGTGTGGCCTAATGATGTTCCATATCTCGAAACTCATTATCATGCAATTCGCGCATGGGCAGAGCATAGTTTTAAACCTTATGGACTTGGATGCTATGGAAGGATAGCGAGTCAAGATATGATGGACCTTACATCCATTATTGTGGGTGGAAAAGAGGAATTAATTAATCGGCCTAGATTGATTGGCTTTTTTAATCCAACGAGTCCATTATTACTTACTAAAATATTACTAAACGGGTTATTTATTTTTGCCAAGTATAAACAACCTACTATTATCGCTCCAGCTGCGAGTGCTGGATCTACGGCACCCGTTACACTGGCGGGGCTATTAGTCCAATCTAATATGGAAATCTTATCATCTATAGTATTAACTCAACTGATAAATCCCGGGGCTCCTGTATTCTATTCTACAATGAATTGTCCAATGGATCCTCCAACGGGTAATGTTGCATGGGGATCCATAGAGACTGGGTTAATTACCGCAGGAGTGGCACAACTAGCGCGATTTTATAATATCCCTTCACGTGGTCCAGGAGCAGTTACCGAATCAAAATGCTTCGATATGCAAAATGGTTTTGAAAGGTTTATGACGTTATCTTTTGCGGCAAATGCGGGCATTAATTATATCACTTGCGCCGGCACTTATGAGTCTTCACTCGCAGAAGCTTTAGAATTATTAGTAATAGATGATGAGCTAATTGATATTATCAACAGAGGAAGAGAGGGAATTAATGTTAATGAAGATAAACTTGCGATTGAAGAAATTAAGAGAGTCGCTTTAGAAAATAAAAATTACTTAATGCTGAAGCATACAGCAAAAAACACTCGAAAAGAAATTTTCGTACCTAAATTAGCCGATAGAGATAGAAGAGGTATCTGGAAGCGAAAGGGTTCAAAAGATATTATTCAAAGGGCACGCGAAAAAGTAAATCACATACTTGAAAATCAAAAAGGACCGGGAATATCAAAAGAAGTAAATATTCAATTAAAGGAACGATTTAGAGAAATATCCTCACGAACTATGGATTATTTCAGAAAAGCAGAAGACTTAGATAAAGACACAGATGTAAAAGATATAAGCGGATTAGAGGAATAAAAATGGCAGAAAAAAAAACTCAAGACCAAATAAATAAAGAATTGAGGGAAGACTGGAATAAGTTAAAGTTTGATACTCAACAAATACGCGCAGGAGAAGATCCATACCCAGAAACGCCATCAAGTTTACGATTGCCAATCTATGCTACAAAATCGTACGTTTATTCCAATTTAAGGGATTTCATTAGCAGTCATTATTATTATTCCAGAACTGAAAATCCAACCTTATATGCACTTGATAAAAAGCTGGCGACATTACATGGAGGGGAGGATGCATTATCTGTAGCCTCAGGTATGGCGGCAGTTCATTTAGCTTGTTCAAGTATATTACAGCAGCGTTTAAAACGAATAAAACCTAAAAAAATATTTAAATATCTTCCTCAAACTAATCCCGAACAAGTGGCGAATCTGATCATGCATAAAAACCAATATACTGGAACCTTTCGCTTATTTATGAATCTTTACCCTCAGATGGGAATTGAGCCAAGAATAGTAGATATGAGAGACCTAAACCAAGTTAGAAGTGCAATAGATGAACAAACAAAATTATTATTTATTGAAACTCCAGCAAATCCATCAATTGATATAATAGATATTCAGGTTTGTGCGAATTTAATCCATGAAGTAGGAGGAAAATGTATCGTAGATAATACATTTGCCTCTCCCGCACTACAAAAGCCATTAGAATTAGGAGCAGATATGGTAATTGAAAGTCTTACTAAATACATCAATGGGCATGGTGATGCAATGGGGGGAGTGGTAGTAGGGCCAAAAATAGATCTACAAAACATACGTTATTTTTGGCTAGAATTAGAGGGGCAAGTAATGAGTCCTTTTAGTGCATGGTTAATATTACGAGGTTGCCGAACTTTGAGTATCCGTATGAAGAAGCATTGTGAAAATTCGATGAAAATCGCACAATTTTTAGAGTCTCATCCAAAAGTGGCTAAGGTTATATATCCAGGCTTGGAGTCTCACCCAGGGCATTCTATAGCTACTAAGCAGATGTCTGATTATGGAGGAATGCTAGGGTTTGAACTCAATTCTCAAGATGAGAGTCAAAGATTTGTTGACCTTTTGAAAGTAATTAAAGTCGGGGTATCGTTAGGCGACACCACCTCATTAATTGAGTATACGTCAGTAATGACAGGTATAGATCTATCCTCATGGGAAAAAAAACTCATGAATATTTCAGACACACATTTTAGATTTTCAATAGGTTTAGAAGATTCTGAAGATTTAATCAAGGATTTAGAACAAGCATTAAACCAACTATGAAGAAAATTAGATATTTTTCCCCTAATTTCAAAAATAAAAAAATAAATAAAATTATAAATTAATTTGAGCCTACACGTTGATCCTTTTGTTTATGAAGTTCATAGAGCTTTTCTTTAATCTCTTCAACTCGAGATTTAGGAAACGGATAGAAATAAAGACATAATAGTAAAAGCCCCATTGCTATACCCGGTACAACAATGAATAAAAATCTTAATGCATCATTAACATTAATTAATGGATTATATACCTCCCAATCACTTTGAACAAACACTAAACCAATGGTAAATATGGATAGAATCATAGAAAGTCGCATGAAAAAGTTTGTAATACCAAAAAAGGCTCCTTCATGTCGCGTACCTGTTTTTAATTCATCCTCATCTATTACATCTGCTATTATTAGATAAATATAATAGATCATGCCACCAAATCCGATTCCCATGAAGATTGCGATTATGACAGCTATTTCGTAAACACTAATAAACATTAAAGGAAGAGATGCGAGAAAGTATGCAATAACGGATATTGCTAAACCCTTTCTTGAACCGATTTTAATATCTAACCATCTCCAAAGTACTACAGATATAGCCCCCATTAAATACATAATACCCATAATAATTGATGTTTGAAATTCTGTAGCGTTTAAAACTTCTTTTCCGAAAATCTGAACTATTGTCGCCAGAAGTAAAATTATGTATTCATAGAGAAAGAATATAATAGTATAGAGTACAAAGCCCTTATTCTTCAAGGTGTATTTTAAACCTTCAAAGAATTTAAAGGATTGTTGATAATCCATTTTAAACTCTCTTCGTTCCTTCACACCCCATTTTAATGCTATTATCAATGATACCCCCACTATTATAGAAGTTACAATTCCATTTATTACATAAGACATAGCATCGCTGTCAACGATAAATCCAGGGACCAGAGCTGCCGCTAATAATCCCAGAACTGCTAATAATTGCTTTATAGTATTTACTTCTGAACGTTCTTTTACACTAGTATAAAGTTCTGGAAATAAACTATCGAATGGAAGAGCAATCATAGTATAAAACGTGTCATAGCAAATCAACATAATCAAGAGATATATAAATATAGTAAATTGGTTATTGGTGGGAGGAAGCCAGAGAATAATCTCTAAAATTAAAATCGGAATTGTACCTATCATGATGAAGGGTTTTCTACGCCCCCATCGGGTGTTAGTTCGGTCTGATAAATAACCAATAAAGGGATCATTAAAAGCATTCCATAAAGTCCATATAACAGCTGCAAGCACATACCAGCGTATATCTAATCCGACAACCGTGAAGTAATAATAAAACACCCAAATATTAAAAGCTGTATTGATAAACCATTGAGCGAACGACCCGGCACCAAAAGCCCATTTTTGACCTTTACTAAATTGAGTACTCATTATAATTCCATTATTTTGTTAGTATATATTTCTGTATATTAATAAAATACTCTATTTAAGAATTGTTAAATGAGGAATATCGCTCTTTAGTAAATGAAATTCAATAATGAAAAGTCATAAAAGAGTCTTCTATTCCTGATTTAAGTATTTTTAGGGTTTAGAATACTTCTCAATAATATAATTTTGTAAGCTCCAGGTGTACTTTTCTAAATTTAAGATCAATAATTTCTGCTCCATTTCTCTCAAGTAAGATACGTCTAATTTATTAAACAAGTCTTTAAGGGTTTCAATGGTTTCAAATATTTGATTAATAACTTTCCAATCATGAGCCCATTCTTTATCGTGAATTGCTAAATTTTCCATCATACCAAGCTTATTATGTCGATTTATCTATATAAAGGTTTACTAATTTACAGTTTACTGATTTAGAATTGAAAAAATATGAGAAAAAAAATTATGCTTTTATAACAACAATATGAGCAAGGTGTTGTGTGAGTCTTAAAGTATTTCTATTAGAGTCTTGCTCAGAAAAGTAGAAAAGAATTCCAAAGATAATATCCAATATTAAAAATCCCGATGCTTTTGTAAGATTATTTATTGCATACATTATGGGATCAGTGACTTCATAGTTTTCATCATTCACCGATCTAATCTTTAAAATGACTTTTCCAAGAGTCTGTCCACTATTAAAGGTTTCTAAAAGCCAAAAATACATAAATCCAATAGCAAAATTATAGACATTTGTTAATAAAAGCAAGCTTCCAAAATTTAAGAATAATGAGAGGGGGGAAGTAATGATTATCACGATAATAATATCGATAAACCAAGCAAATGCTCTCTGAAGAAAATCTGCATATTCAATATGAGATTTCTGAGTATTTGCGGCTGTAACTTGGATGTTTTTTCTTTCTAATAGATCATATCCACAATTTTTACAATGATCCACAATTTCATCTAATTTACTTCCACATTTCGGACAATAATTTAATACCAAATTTACATCAACTTGTTTTTTAATTATGCTATTTAAGTTAAATTTTCTTTTAATATATTATTTATAGGGACCAATTTTTAATACAATTTAAAGGTAAAGTTGGAAATTTTTTTCAATCAAATACTTGGTTTCTTCAAATTCAGCAACATTTATGATTCTATTGAGATCTTGAATTTCATTCAGCTCTTCGCTATATTTTTCTCGAAATTCCTCTGAAAACTTTTGGAGTAAAGATTCTACAATTATATTCTTTTTATTCGTGCTAATCATTACCGCATAACCACCCCTATTTTCGTATAATACCAAAATATCAGAAACTTTTGTCTTAATTAATTCAATTTTATCTTCTTTGTCCGTAAATTCACTCAATATATAATTCAAACCAACTAATACATTTCCCCAAATTTTAGAATCATCTTGAAATTCACTTTCTCTCTCGAATTTATATGAAAAAAGCAATATTCCTGATTTATGGTAGATATTTACAGCATATATTTTATTAGGGAGTACAAAAAACATTTCGGGTTTTGTAATCAGAACTATATCAACAGCAAAATAAGTAATCCAAATTAAAGTTATATAAAGTTCTCGATAGATGGGGTTATGCAAAAAAATATAAAGGATGTACATAAGGGTAGGTAAACAGTATATAATGGAGTTTATAACTAACGGTATAGTTTCTGCTTTATTTATAGATTCTAAATTTACTCGAAGAGAAATATAGAGAATATACATAACAACCATTATTTGAAATACGGTAATTATTAGCCCGGTAAAAAAATCAAAATAAAAGTAAACAACCGAAGGATCTTCAAGAAAAAGAGGAATTGGATCCGATAATTGGATGGACAATTGAATAGAATTAGGTAATAGAAGTATTCCAATCAATAATCCAAACATCAAAGCTAAATATAAAAAAGGGAAGATTTGTACTTTTCTATATTTTTTAAAGAAAGAATATATGATTGCGTTAATAATCAAAGAAATAAAACCTGTAATAATCGAACCTTTCCACAGAAAAATACTTAACGCATCGGAAACGTAAAAAAGAATCGAAAAGATGAAAAAGCTCGAAAAAATAAGCCCTCCATTAATGATGGCACCTAAATTCAAATACATATTCAATTCTGTTCCATATTCCTTACGATTCCTTAAAATTTGTATAATTGACACTAGAGTTATTACTGAAATGTTTATATAACCAATTATTAGCAATAAACCCGTTAAAGTTAACATGACGGTCAATTATACTTTTTTAGTAGAATTTTTTTCTTAATATTAGATTGAATTCGATCTGCTAAGCACTCTAAAAATTAAAGTAAGATTTGATATAAAAGCATTACTTCATGAAATTTCTAAAAAAATTTGAATTTAAGAAATTATGAGTTTTTGGAGTTCTTATTAATATAACGTTTGAAATATTCATCGATTAGATCTTTTGTGCCTGATAATTTCGAGATATCAATTAGTCCGTGAGCATTCTTTAAAATATCTTTGTATTGACGAGAGAAAGCATCATTAAAATTACTTACAGAATGTTCTAATATATGATTTTTATGTTTTGCAATGAGTAAACTTGCATAACCAAGCTCATGATCAAATTGAAAAATGACCTCTTTATCTTGTAATTTTATTAAATCTAATTGATATTCTACATTGGAAAAATTATTGAGAATGTGGTTAATTCCAATTAAAATACTCCCTTTAAGAAGGGAGTCATTTACTTTTTGGTTAGTCTGAAAGTTATAAGAATAAAGTAAAATTCCTGAGTGGTGAAAAATTATAAAATCATAGATTTTATTGGTAAAGACGACCAAGAAGTTTGGTCTTTTGATAATCAAAATTAATACAATTATGATATTTGCAAAATAAGAAAAAAGGAATAAAATCATTAAAAAGTAAGCCATGAAAATTAAGAAAAGTGAATATATAATAATTCGGAATATAAAAATCGCGTCGAAATAATTAAAAATGATCCCTAATCCTCTATCACTATAATTCTTGAATCCAAAAAGCTGCATTATGATGGTAATGGAAATAATTGTTGCATTATAGATTAAAACCGAAATTAATAATAAGTCGCTTTGAAAGATAAATCTATAGGTATTATCTGAGGGGATAACAATAAAAGAGTTTTGGCTGAGCATCAAGCTAATCATAACACCTAGGAGTGTAATACAAATAAGAACAGGAAGATATCTAACTTTGCTTCTTTTATTTAATTCGATCGAATGAACAGAAGTCCATATTCCAATTGATACTGCTCCAGATATGAGAGTTCCATACCATAGAATCAAAGCAACATCTTGATTAAATACATTTTGCGTAGAAAAATTAAAGAATGCAAATGCGTGTACTTCATTTATAAAAAATATAAAGAGTAAGACTAAGAAATTCTTATCTGGTTTATAGTTTTCCCTTATAATAATTATATAACCAAGAGCGATAAGAATGATTGTAATATATAATACTATATTGAATATACCGAGCATTTTGGAGTGGATTCCAATTTAAATTGATCCAAATTCTACTTAAAGTAGAAATAGAACAGAGATTATTTAAAGCTATTCTTACTGTTTTATAGCATATTATTGGAACATTGTATAATTAAGTCACAAATGAAAAAAAGTGAATTATTTTATTACTGAATTTATTAAAATAAATTAAAAAGAGGAAGGCATCTTAGGAAAAATTTGAATCCAAATAAGAATTTTCATAGATTTTTTAACCAACCATTATTAGTATGGGATCTGATATCAAATTTCGAAACATATGGTTTAATATCAAGTACAGGAGTTCTGTCTACAGCATCCACTCCTTTAATGCTAATACGATTTTCTTTTATATTATTAAGTTCAAATATAGATAATCCTATAGGATTAGGTCTAAACGGAGTTCGAATGGCAAAAACCCCTTTTTTATCACTACCTGAAAAGGATCTTGATTGTAAAGGCACAGGAGGTTTAATTAAATCAAAATGATAGATGCAATAAATGTGTGAAAATCCTTCTAAATTTTTTAACCCTTCTTGGTATTCTTCGAAGATTTCAATGACACCTTCGGCTTTTGAAAGTGAACTTTGTCTGGGAACACCACTTATTGATTCGAAGGGCGTATAAATTATTCCTATTGGTCTAAAGCAAATTTCTTCTGGAAATTTTCTCGATATGATATGTTTCACCTCAGATTTACTCGTTCTGATAGATTTATTGAACTTAATCTACTATAAAAAATTTATTCTAATGGGGTGGCTTAAGGAAATGGATAAAAACTCGTATGCGTATAGTTAAATAGAGCTATGAAAGAATTTATTGAATTCCTTGAAAATCATAAAATAATATCCCAATTAAAAAAACAATATCTCAAAGATTCGAATTCCGATGAGAATTTTAGATTTTTTAATAACTTTAAAAAGTTATTATCCCAATCAAGTAAAAAGAGAAATACAAATCTCGATGGATTAGCGTACTTATATGAACAAGAAGTCTCCTATCATCAAAGGAAAAAATTAGGAGAGATCTATACTCCTCGCGCTATCGTTGATCAAATACTTGATGGAGTGGGTTTTTACAATGAAAATAGTATTGGAAGTAAGACTATTATAGATATTAGCTGTGGAGCAGGAAGTTTTTTAGTTCAAGCGGTAAAAAGGATTATTAATTATAAGAGAGACAGTAGTGAGGATTTAGATATAACTGGATTAAAAAGTATAGTTCAGTTAATCAAATCAAAAATCATTGGGATTGATATCAATCCAATCGCTTGCATTCTATGTCAAATTAACATACTCTATGAATTATTTGAGATAATCGATTCGATTCTCAAAGAAGATCCATCATTCCCAATTCCAGTCTTTCAGATAGAAAATAATAACATTTTTTCACACATTTTTAATCAAAAATATGATTTTATAGTTGGGAATCCGCCGTATTTGTTTATCAGAGAAATTCCTCAAGATCAAAAAGAACTAATTGAAAGTAGAAAGTTTGAAACATGTCAGGGGCAATATGATTATTATCAGTTATTTATCGAAATCGGCATAAAATTATTAAAGTCCGATGGAAAATTGGGGTTCATTGTTCCTGATTCGATTCTTGCGTTATCTAATCGTCATATTATACGTAAGTATATTTATGACCACACAATTATCAGAGAAATTTCATACATTGGACCACAATTTAATGATCCAATTGTCTCAAATATCATACTCGTTTTACAGAGGGAAGCAGACTGCAATAAAATAGCAAAAAATATGGTGAATCTTAACCTAAAGCAGAACTCTGAATTAATTTCCAGCTCGATCCTCCAACAACATTTTGAGGATTGGGATTACAAGTTTCTTATAAATCTCAACCAAGAAGATATTAAGATTCTTAATTTTCTGAACAAAAACTTTTCGAAACTTAGACACATAATGGAACAATCGAAATATGATATTATCTTAACCCGAGGAGTAGAACTTACTAAAGAAGGAAAAATTATATTTTGTCCCGTGTGTAATAAATTTTATCCACTTCCCACAGGTAAATTAATATGTAAAACCTGTAAACAAGAATTATCCACTCACTCAATTGAAACTATTATTGTTGATCAAAAGCCAAAAAATCCTAATGATGATTATGCTCCATTTATCTACTCCATAAATCGTTATCAAATCAATGAAACCAAATATATTCTATTAAAAAAACAAGGGATTAACTATAAAAGCCCAGGAATCTATAAAAATCGAATTTTAGTTCGTCAGTTGACTCAAAATAATTTGATTTGTGCTACATTTAGTAGAAATGGCTATACATCTCAATCTATTTATAATTTGGGTGTTTTAAAATCTCCCGTCCCTGAATTTAATAATTTATATCTATTAGGATTAATGAATTCTGAACTAATTTCATTCTATTTTATTAAATCTTTTGGTTCATATAAGAATCTATATCCAAGAATACTTATTGAAAAAATAAAGGAATTGCCTATAAAGATTCCTCAAACTGAATATGAGAAAAAAGAGGCTAAGAAAATAGCGGAATATGTGACAAAAGTGTTAAATGTAGTAGAAAGTAATCCTACTTTAAATAATCAGTATCAAATTAAAATAAATCAACTTGTATATGATATCTATAATGTTAGGAACGAGGAAAGACATTATATAAAGAATTTCTTAGAGAAGGTTTAATTTGTTTTTAAAAAAAGAAGTAAAATGTAAAAAATTAATAAATAATGTGAAGATAAAGTTTTTTACCCTACTTTTTGTTGTTTAAGTAAGATATTTCTTATGAGTATATGTTTTCAAAATTCTTTCCCATTTATTTGCTAAGTCAGTTAATCCTGTTCTTTTGAACAATTCTACTGCTCGTTCTAGAATTTGTTCAATATTATTTTCAAAAATTTTTTGTTGTGATAAAGATGTATTTTCTATCATAGTTCTTATCAACAAAAGCCTTTATTTAAAGGAGAATGTTATTGGGATGTGGTATTTAAAATATTCACATATTATCTACGGTAATATATCGGCATCCAATATAGTCTATCTAATGATCTTTGATTTTTGATAGTTTTTTAAAATCTTATCGCATTTAGTTGCGAGCTCTGATAATCCGGTTTGTTGACACATTAGAACTACTTTATTTAACAATTCTGCAATATTCTCATCATTATCGGAATACTTTGACTCCATATCATTGTCTGAAAAAATAATCAAAATTAAAAGAGGTAGTATTATCTGGATAATTCATACTTCGACACAATTACGAATTTGCCCCCTAATAGCTATATTTAAATTAGTACAAGATATTATAATTTTAATAAAAGAATCAAAAAAGATGGGTTTAACGTGGAAAGTCTCCCTAATTTAGATTTATTAAACGGTTTACTGGAAAATTATATGTTTGAAGTAGATGGGGTTGCCGCAGTCGCAATATGTGACCGTGAAGGGTTAATTATTGCATCTCAGAGTAGAGAGAAGGATGATAAAGACTCTGATTCTGTTATTGGAGCGATTTCTGCATTTATAGATAAGTATGTTGATAAAATTAAGAACGAATACCAAACTCAAAGTAATTTCTTCAATATAACGTCATTAGAAGATAAGAAATTAGCCTATTGTTCCATGGGAGAACATTCCATTCTCACGACAATCGCAGATCCGACAACTTCAAATAATGAGTTAAAGGTCTATTCAGAACATATAGCTGGTAAAGTGGAATTGATTCTCGATGGATATGAAAATGTTTCTATAGAAATTCCAGAAATTATTCGTGTATTATCTAAAAGGAGAGAAGGAAAGCTACCAACCGGTAAATACACAGCAAAATTAATTTTAACTGGAGATTTTAAAGTTGGGAAAACTTCGCTTATTCAACGATTTACTGAAAATAATTTCTCGGAAAGTTATATCTCTACGATTGGTGTAGAGATCTCTAAAAAATCCATCGTGATGGACCAAAACACTCTTGTAAATTTCGTTCTCTGGGATATCGGAGGGCAAATTTCCCAAATGGCGCCATACCGTAAAAGATTTTATGAGGGAGCAAATGCAGCTTTCATTGTTATAGATAGGACGAGAGAAGGAAATACAGAGAGTATTCAGAAATGGTATGACGATATCAAACAATCAATACCTGCAAATATTCCAATTGTAATTGTTGGTAATAAATCAGATCTAAAAGATGCGATTATAATCAATGAAAATGAAATAAAAGCAACTGCGAAAGAACTAGGTTTTCATAGTATAATGACTAGTGCGAAAACTGGGGAAAATGTAAATGAGGCTTTTTTATATATAGCATATAGATTTATCGAAAAAGCCTAATCTAAAAACTGTAAATTTAATTAGGTAATGCAATTTTTTACATATTAGACCTGTTATCAATTATTCCTTATAAGAATTATAATTTTAATTACATAAGAAAGGTGGTAAATGAGATTTTAAAGATAGAATTCAATGAAATTCTTGCAACCTGAAACACAGCCGGTTATCTCATGGGATTTTCAGTAAAAGAGATGACGTACAGAGATAAACATTTAATATATCTAACGGATCAAGAATATGCGGGACCATGGTTTAGTTTCAAACTAAAGGGAAAAAGTATTGGCACTATTCCGGTCGTTTTAAAAAATATTGAACCAACACCTATATATCAGTTAGTAAATAGTAGGAAAGGAACTAAAATTGACAGAATTACACTTGATTTTGATATTAGAGAATATTTAAAGAAGTTAATACGACAAAAAAAGATGGCTCCAATAGAGTTTAAAGATGAAAAACATAAGATTAGGATGTATATCGATGTGTTTCTAAGACGAGGACAAGCACCGTATATGAATACATTCTTTACCATTAAAAATAACTCTGATTTCGATTTAATTGATTTTTCAATGTTTTTCATATTCGATTTTGATATAAACGGATTAGAAGGATTTGATAACGATTTAGGATTTTATGATGAGCTAGAAGATATTATATATCAATATGATACCTCAAATGTCTATGCTGGATTCTCTACTCTGTCTAAGCCGACACATTACGAAACTAGTCTCACGCGTGAATTTAATCTTGGCAAAAAACGCTTAAATCTTTCTAATACAACTTATAAAGAACCAGGCGAAATTTTATCAGCCTTACAAATAGAATTTAAAACTGTTGAACCTAATCATTCATTCCAAACGGCTTTAACGATTTCGGGAGGATATAGTAAACAGGAGCTGTTTGACAATATAAATGAAGGAAAAAGAGATGCAATAAAGTATTTATCCCAAGTGAACCGTTCAGTAAAATCAGACCAGAGAAACCTTCAAGAAGCAGGATTTATTAAATTTAATCTGCAAGAATCTAAAGATTGTAATTGAATTTTAATCCATATTAATGATTCAAATAAAAAACCACTTTGGAAGTTATTTGATGAAAACTTTGCGCAAGTAGGGATTAACTAATCTTCAATTTCGAAGAGTTGCGATCATTTTTTTCTCGTCCATTAGAAAGTGGATGACATCCATGCAATTAGAAAAAACAATATCGCTATTTTGAAGGGTTTTGGAAGCAAGACCTTCTTCTCCTAAAATTGCGATACCAAGGACAGCACTCTTAAGCATCATATGATCATTGTTTCCATTACCAACCGCGACAGTTTCTCCTTCTCCTAATTTAATTATTTCATTATTTTTAGCCTCTGCTTCTGAAATTCCAGAGGTGGAGATTTTAATTGACGAAATACTCAATTTCTGAGCAATCTCCTTAAGATTACCTCGTGTATCTGAAGAAATTAAAAAGATTTTAAAATAATTTTTTAGCTTCTTAAGTTCTCTTTTTATTATTTTTGGAATTTTGCCATTAAACTGAATTGTCCCATTCACATCAAATACGATATTATTTATTTGAATTTTACCATAGTTGGGAATATCAAAGATTCTCATACCTAGAGGAGTTTAGAATATTAATTAAATAATTACCAAATTCAAGTAAATTGATCAAATTTTATTAGAGTTATAAAGGAATAAAAACAACTTGATAAATTAGATTCAATTTATGATTTGAGTATAGTGACCAACTATTCTTGACTTACCACTAAATCGATTAAGCTCAGTAATTATGCCTGTTATGGGTGTTCCGTCATTATACATATTTTTCTCAAATTCCAAGGTCATAGTACCATTTTCACCAGGAATGAGTTCTTTTCCCTCAGTAAATTTAAATGGGGAGATTTTTAGGTCAACAATTCCATAATATTGCACTCCATTCCCTGGAATTACTTTTCCTTCTTTAGGTGCGTAATATTTATTGAGAACCACTTGTCCTTCAAACTTTTTTTTTGGGGTCAAAATTCCTTGAGTTGCTAATACATGATCTCTATTAATCTCATTGGGAGATATATTCCCTTTCAACGCAATTCCAACACGATCCCCTATAAAAGCGTCTTTAAAATTCCTATCATGTTTTTGGATACTTCGAATTATCACTTTTTTTCCAACACTTTCATTCCCAGTAAGTTCGAGCATTTGACCAGCATGAATTTCTCCTTTTTTGACTATTCCAAGAATCACCGTACCAATTCCTTTTACTGGGAAAACATGGTCAATTAAAACTTTTGAATATTTAGAGGATTTATCTACGGTAATTTGTACATTATTATTGGATTTTGAAATCTCATCTTTTAAGAGCTCCAAGGCTTCCTTATTTTTGAGTATCAATACCTCAGTACCTCGTAAACTAGAAGTATTGAGAATTAAATTAATTTTTTTAACCGTGTCAGCAAGTTTCCATTCATTTTTAGTATTAATCCCCGTGATAACCACTACACTATGAGTCTGATATAATTGATGATATAGATCCATTCCGATTAAGATCTCCCCCGTGATTGCGCTTAAATTATAATTTAAATCGATAACTAGAAGATGAATATTAGTCATTGCTAGTGTTTGGAGAAACGGTTTAATTTTTTCGGGATAATCTATAGGTGTAAGAGCACAAAATACTTGGTTACGATTATCATCCAACCTATTATAGAATTGAATATCAGATCTCGTTCCAGGGGAGCCTAAACTTTGCCCAATAAGATGATTTTGATTCTCACTTTCTCCAAAGATTCCAACAATAAAATTAACTTCTTTTAGTTCACTCATTAATTAGGTTTAATGGTTCTTAGCACATATAATTTACGAAAAAAGCATAAAGTTTAAAAGGAAGGTAATTTGGAAAAATCTCCTTGATCAAGTTCATATGATAATAAGATTAATATGAATTCCTTAATGATTCACAACTATGGTCAATACTAGTCAAGTGAATCAAGTAATCCTCGTCATTTTGGATGACGTCCGAGCATCACATATGTTTGATTTAATTAATACTGGCAAGCTTCCTAATATTGCAGAACTTACAGATAATGGAATTGTATGTAAAAATTGTGTAACCTCGTATCCCAGCATTACTTTTCCTTGTTATGGAAATATAATGACTGGATCTTATTCCGGGTATTTCCCAAAAGAGGGTAATGCAGTTCCGCAATATCATTGGTTGGACAGAACTGATCCCCCAAAAGTAAAAAAAAAGCCTCCATTTTATCGAAACTATAGCATTCGTAAGGATGTTTTAAAGATTAACAGAGATATCGGTAATAATGTGAAGACCATTTTTGAACAAGCTGGAGAGGGGAATTTTCTAGCTTCATTAAGTTTCTTATATCGCGGTGCCTATTTTGCCGTTGCCGAAAACTATCTAAATGTGGAGACTGTTTTTAAAAAAGTAGAGAAAGCATTTTTAAATCCACAATTTTATTTTTCCAATAAGGAGGTTCCGAAAGTATCTGTTATTTATGTCCCACATACGGACGATCTTATGCATGAAAAGGGATTTGCACATCCTGATTACATTCATTCTATAATTTTATGTGATCAATATATTGGATCTTTAATTAAAACACTAAAAAGTACAGGATATTATGATAGTACTGCAGTTGGAGTTATCACTGACCATGGAAACTATAAAGCAGACACAGTGTTAAACATTGAATCATTTTTTAAGAGCAATGGGTTAATTCCATATAATCCTAAGGATGGTTCCGGTGACTTTGATGTGAACTTTGGTTCTATGGGCTTCTTTAATTTTCATGGAGAAACTTGGTATCATCATCCTACGCAACAGCAATTAGAGAATTACAGAGTTAGTGGAAATGGAAAAAATAATATAAATTTGATGGATGTTTTATGGAATATTCCGGGAGTAAAATTAATGTATTATCGGGAAAAAGAATTCAAACCCGATAAAGGTCAAATTAATATTTTTCGAAAAGATGAGAAAACGGGTAATATTTTCAAAGGAAAAATTGAATATGCTGGTTTTGGAAAAAAGCAAAAAACAAAGTATTCATATGAGGATAGAGATATTTTCGGTTATGATTCACATCTGAAGAGTAGCATTCAAAATAAAGCTTACACGATTGATAATTGGCTACATTTAACAAATCAAATTGATTTTCCTATGATAATAGATCAAATTCCTCGCTATTTTAAAAATCCACGGTCATGTGATATTATCGTATCCACTTTAGGGAATCCCGTCTTTAACTATGAACACGGCAAAACAAGTGGAGATTCTCCCTTCTCACATGATATCGGTCTTAGAAAATCAATGATTGTTCCATTTATAATAGGTGGGGCTCCAGAAATACCTAAAATGGAACTTAAATTTTGTAAGACCACCGACATGGTGCCGACTTTATTAGATTTACTCGGAATAAGCCCACATTCTAGTGTGGTGGGCAGATCAGTTTTAAATAGTTAAAAGAGATGATAAAAATATGAAAGCAAATAATATAATAATTGTTCCCGAAACGCATTGGGATAGAGAATGGTATCTTACCTTTCAAGAGTTTCGGTTAAAGCTCGTCTTAATGATGGATAAATTGCTTGAAATATTAAGAACTAATCCAAGCTATCGAAATTTCACATTGGACGGCCAAGTTATTCCTATTGAAGATTATTTAGAAATAAGACCCAATGCTGAAGAGGACATTCGAAGATTTGTCAAAGAAGGACGACTCTCAGTAGGGCCTATGTATGTACTTCCTGATGAATTTCTCATTAGTGGTGAATCAATCATTAGAAATTTTATGATTGGCATTTCTAAAGCTAAAGATTTGGGCAAGGTAATGAAAACCGCATATATCCCCGATCCATTCGGACATATTGCCCAATTACCCCAGATTGTTAGTGGATTTGAGCTTCCTTCTATTATTTTTGAACGAGGTTTTGGGGACGAATTTGAGGAGTATCACTTGAATATGGAATTTATTTGGAAGGCTCCAGGGAGTGCAGCTTCAGTTATAGCGATTCATTTGATTCGAGGATATGGATCACTTGCCTATTTAAGCACTACACTAGTAAAGGGAAAGTATCTTAAAGCATTAGAAAAAGTCAAGAGAGTGGTATCAGATTTAGAACAATTTACCGCAGCTCCCATAATCTTGTTGAATAATGGCACTGATCATCTTGAGGCTTACCCAGAAATACCATTAATTGTAAGACAATGGAATGAAAAATATCCGAATGTGATTATGGAACAAAATGATTTTGAATATTATATTAATAAACTTATAGCGTTTAAACCCAAATTAAATGAGTACCAAGGAGAATTACGAGGTGCCAAATATTCTCATCTCCTATCAGGAGTATTTTCAGCTAGGATGTGGATTAAACAGAGAAACTCTAAAATTGAGTATTTATATGAGAAATATGCGGAACCACTCTCTACAATTACGTGGGGATTAGATCAACTCGAACTTTTTAAATATCCAAGCTCATATTTGAATTTAGGTTTGAAGTGGCTTATTAAAAATCATCCCCATGATTCAATATGTGGTTGCAGTATAGATGATGTGCATAGAGAAATGATTACTCGCTTTGATTGGGCTGAACAGATAGCGTTGCAGATCTGCAAATTATCATGGTTGCATCTAATAAAGATCTTAAAAGTTAAAAAGAAAAATAAAAAAGCAATTCCGTTTTTTATATTTAATCCTCTTCCATGGAAACGAACAGATATAATCAAATTTAATTCTTTATTATTGAAGAAAAGGAAACAAGAAGATTCTTTACCACGTTTTAAAATTCTTGATGAAGCTAATAATGAAATTGAGTATGATTTACAAACTACTAAGGAAAGTCCGAGATTCATAGTTGAAGATCAGGAAAATTATGAGATCTCATTTATAGCTAATGTCCCCGCGTGTGGCTTCAAGCAGTATCAGATCGTTCTCGAAGATAATCCGACGGAGCAGTTAATAAATAAAAAATATGAAGAAAACATTATAGAGAATGAATTTTTCAAAGTAGAGGTCAAAAGTAATGGTCAGATTAATATATTTGACAAAGAAAGCAAAAGGGATTATAATAATATTTGTTTCCTCGAAGATGTTGGCGATTGGGGTGATGAATATGACTTTTCTGGCCCCTATAGGAAGCAAGTTGATAAGAAGTTTAATACCTTTGATAGTGAGATTGTTGAAATAAATAAATTAATGAAAAGCAATAACCAAGAAGCATTAAAAATTAGAATGAATTTGAAACTTCCGGTTTCACTTTCAAAAGATCGTTTGAATAGACAAAATAAACTTACCGATAACTATATTGATATCTCAATATTTTTATATAGGGATATTAGACGTATAGATTTTTCTATTCAATTGATTAATAATAGTAAAGACCATCGAATAAGAGTCTTATTTCCTTCCACCATTATAAGCAAACAAATATTTGCTGATGGCCACTTTTTTGTAGTTCCAAGGACAGTAGAGCTACCAGATGGGAAACGATGGATGCAAAAACCCTCTCCAACAAATCATCAAAAAGATTTTGTGTCGGTCCATGATAAATCGGTTTGTTTCGCTGTTGCTAATCGTGGATTACCTGAGTATGAAGCCATTAAAAATGAAGATGGTACAATAACTTTAGCAATTACCCTCTTAAGAAGTATTGGCTGGCTTTCAAGACAGAAAATGGATAGTCGTAGAAATAACGCAGGACCTCCCCTTGAAACCCCAGATGCGCAATGTCTCGGAACGCATGTTTTTGAATTATCTTTATTCATAGAAAATAATAAAAACGATTGGAGTAGCGCTGAAATACCTGCAAAAGCAAAAGAATTTAATTGTCCCTTATTTCCTATCTTTCCTTCCTCGTTGGAATCACATTTGGGAGCGATGAATAGATTTATGATGACTCCTTTGGGAATGTCAGACCCATTTTCAGAAGAATTAGACGAAATTATTAAACCCTATCTCCCTCAAACCCTCAGTTTTCTTGAAATTAACAATAAAAATGTCATGCTTAGTTCAATGAAAAAAGCAGAAAGAGGAGATTTTCTTATTATTCGTCTCTATAATATCACTCCAGAAACTCAACAAACTCAACTCAAACTAACGGAGTTTTTAAAGATCACGCATGCAGAAATTGTTAACCTAATGGAAGAGACTCCAAAAAATCCTATTAATGCTTCCATTAACTCAATAAATCAATATTCTGTTAACCTTTCGCTTGGACCAAATGTACTTGTAACACTAAAAATTGAAATTTTAGATAGAAAGATAAAACACTTCTAAGTTAAAAAGAGTTATATAATTAAGAATATGGATTATTTGAAATTCTTTTTATAATACCTTTTTCTCTTTTCTTTACCAATAATTAGCATAAGATTGAGTCTTATATGAATGATTTTGATGTTTTAGTAGTAGGAGCAGGTCCCGGAGGATCAATTGCAGCTAAAGAAGCAGCAGAAAATGGATATAAAACTTGTTTGCTTGAAAAGGAGAAAATATCTATCGATGGTAGATATAAAGCATGCGGAGGGGCGATCGCAAAAGAACTTTTTGAAGAAATAGATTACCCCGAGGAAAAATTAAGTCGGAAATTTAATTCCTTGGAACTTCATCATACAAATGGAGAGGATTTTTCAAAGAAAGGAGAGGGCGCAGTTATATGGAGAAATGTCTTTGATAAGTATTTGAGCGATATTGCTGTCAAGAGTGGTGCAAAGCTAAAGGATAACGAAGCTTTAGTCGAAATAGATAAGATTGATGATTTATATAAAATTACAACTAATAAAAACACATTTTTAGCTAAATATGTTATTGCTGCTGATGGAGTGACCTCCCAAACGTTAAAAAAATTAGATTGGCCTTATTTTTCAAGAGAGAATCTAATTTTAACTATAACAAAAGAAATGAAAACAACTGCTCAAAGTATTAAAGAAAAACTAGGTGATAATAGCATCCATGCATTTTTTGGGATAAAGGATCTAATTACTGTTGGTTATGCATGGTTATTTCCAAAAGCTGAAACTATAACGGTAGGCTGGGGTAATCAAATCAATTTAATAAAGAATTCAAGAGAGGAATTTAAGATATTTATTTCGCTTCCCTTTGTGAAAAAAGCATTGATTGATTCTGAATTGAGTATTTTTCAACCACATTTGATACCAGTGGGATTAAGGCCTTTAATATATAAAGAAAATGTATTTGCTGTTGGAGATGCGGGAGGAATCGTTGATCCTATAAGTGGAAAAGGGATTCCATATGCTATGATGTCTGGGCAAATTGCTGTTGATACGATAAAATATTGTGAACAGAAAGGTAAACCAGATAAGCTGGGAATTCAATATGAAAAACGCTTAGATCGGAAATTTTTGAGGATTCTAAAAGCCAAACGTGTAGCAAGAGACAAAATCTTTCAAAGTGATGAATCCTTGATAAGATTTTTAACTTTGTGGGAGAAATACCGTAGTTCTGAAATCGTTATGCGAAAATTAATCTAAAATGGGTAATAAGAATGAAATTTATAGAATATTTAAAAATATACAAACCTAAAATTGAAGAAGCGATAGAAAAACTATATCTGAAAAAGATTAATTCCTCAAAGAACAAATTTTTAGATAATTATTATACAGAGTTAGAAAACTATTTCTTATCAGGTGGTAAAAGAATCCGACCTTTATTGACTATTGCGACATATAATGCTTTTTGTGATGATCAAGAAGAAAAAATTATTAATCCCAGTATTGGTGTTGAATTTCTTCATAATGCATCCTTAATTCATGATGATATAATTGACAAAGATGATTTTCGAAGAGGAAGTCCTGCCTTCCATTATCGATTTCAGAATTACCATGAGACGTATAAATTAAAAAAAATGGAAAAAATCGATTTCGCAAACTCCATTGGAATTATCGGGGGAGATTCTGCTTTTTTCTTGGGATTAGAAGCCTATTTATATAATGATTTTAAAGAAGATCTAAATTTAGCTGCAATTGAGTATTACGAAAACGCCTTTATCGATATTGCGAATGGTGTTTTAATTGAAATTGATATGGTAAACCAAAAAAAAATATCTATCTCCGATTATATTGATATGATATCGTTGAAAACTGGAGCATTGATAGAAAAATCGATGTTGATTGGTGCTAATTATGCCAGATTAGATGAAAAATATAAAAAGTTCTTGTCAATTTATGCAATCAATTTAGGAATCATATTCCAAATGATCGACGATATACTCGGTACTTTCGGAGATGAAAAAGTGACTGGAAAACCTACTGATGGAGATATCAGAGAAGGGAAGAAAACTTGCCTCTTAATACATGCTTTAGCAAATTTAAATCAACAGAATACAGATCGCTTACAGAAGGTATTAGAGAAGCAAAATATGACTGAAAAAGATGTAGAGGAGATAAAATCATTGTTTATTAAGGCGGACGCAGCAAATACATGTAAAAAGTTAGCAACTAAATATTATAATGAAGCAAAAGAAGCATTAAATAATTTAAAACACTTAATGAATGACTCTGAATATGAGCTATTTGGAGATTTACTCGATTTTGTTTTGAATCGAAATTTTTAAGTATCTAAATATTTTTTAGCAATCTAATTTATATATTAACTCGAATAATATTTTTTTATAATAAAGGAGATGTTAAATATGTTAATCGCAATTACTGGTGCCTCAGGAATATCTCTAGCAATAAAATTATTAGCAAAACTTAGAGAAAAAGAAATATATACTGAGTTAATAGTATCAAAAGTTGCTGAGAAATTAATAGATATTGAAACTGATTATAAATTGGAAGACATTCATAAACTAGCCGATAAAATCTATGATGTTAATGATTTAACTGCAAAACCAGCGAGTGGATCTTACATTATCAAACAAATGGTAATTATCCCTTGTACGATGAAAACCTTGGCTGCAATTGCTAATGGATATGCCGATAATTTAATCACAAGAGCTGCTGATGTTATGATAAAAGAGAAACGTAGGCTTATTCTAGTTGTTAGAGAAAGTCCTTTTAGTGCAATTCATCTTGAGAATATGCTAAAGTTAGCTAAGTTAGGAGTTGTCATTGCTCCTCCTATTCCATCATATTATATTAAACCTAAAAGTGTTGATGATCTAAATGAGTACTTTATTGGACGGATATTGGATCACTTGGAGATCGAAAGTAACATAAAAAGATGGGGAAATTATTAAATCAATATGATATTCTCTATTGGTTTAACCATTGAAATAGCTTACCAAGAATAATATATTTTTCCTTGTTTAGCTTCAACTGTTTTGGATTACTTAAATTCAGTAACCATAACGCTGAACGCAACTCGTTCTTTAAAGTTCTGATTTCTTTTAGGGTTTTTGTAATTCTTTGCTCTTTCATATCTTCCCATGCAGTTAACAAAAATTTATGAGCAAATCCACCAAAATCAGCTCCGAGAGCAATTGATTTTGCAATATCGATACCATTCCTCAATCCTCCAGTAGCAATAATAGGTTTTTTAGAAACACTTCTAACGTATGCAATACTTACAGGAGTTGGAATTCCCCATTCCCGAAATGTCTGGGTAAGATTTCTCGTGTAATCCTCGGTATTATTAATTTGGCGTTTCTCTTCGATTGCGGTAAAATTAGTACCACCCGCACCTCCTACATCAAATCCGTCAAATCCTAGTTTTTCGATAATCGAGGCAAAACTATAATTGAAACCGGTTCCCACCTCCTTTGCAATTATAGGAATTTTAAATTGCTCTCGGATAAGACGAAAGTTTTGACTGAAATTTTTGTAGGTTATATCTCCTTTATCTTGGACTAACTCATGTAATGCATTAAAATGAATTGCCATGGCATCTGCATTAATCATTTGGATACATTCTTGAAATTCATCCAGATCAAAATTAGGATCACTAATTTGACCAACTCCTAGATTACCTATTATGGGAATATTGGGTGCTACATCCCTAACTATGGCAAACGATTCCAGTGATTCATTATCAATTAGGCCTACTCTCTGACTACCAACGCTCATTATAATTTGCTCTTCTTCTGCTGCTTTAGCTAGTGTTTTATTGATTTCTTTGGATATTAATGGCCCTCCAGTAATAGCAGTTATACAAATGGGAGCAGATACTTCTTTTTCATAAAATTTAGCCGATAAATCAACTTCTTTAAAATTTGTCTCTGGAGCAGAATAGTGAAGTAATTCAATATCGTCAAAATAATTTTTCGTGTATTGAATATTATGTTCAATTGAGATCTTAAGATGATCTAATTTCCTTTGAAAAATGTTATCTGATTGATTAGTCTCGCCTGTGTTTTTTTTTGTAATCTTCAATAAAAATCACTTCTAGGTTAATATTGTTGTACAATTAATGCTAATATTTTTTAGTGAGTTATATATATAACCTTCTTTTAATCCATTGATCAATTGAATTGGTATCTTAAACTCGAGAATTTTCTCAATTGCTTTAATTTTACCTTTTATACCACCTGTCACATCAATTTTACGGTCCATCTTTACTAACTCTAAATCGTTAAGTTCTTTTTTATGGATTATTTCTGCTAATTTATAACCCTTTTCGTTATTCTTATCCTTGATATATATCCCGTCTATATCCATAGCAAATATAACTTTTGAGATTTCATACTTTTTTAAATCTCGACAAAGCAAAAAGATTATTTGATCACCGGAAATAATTGAAAAGGATCCATTCATATTAAGCAAAACATCTCCATATAATATAGGTATAATGCCCAAATCTAATGTTGCTTCAATTATATCTATTGCTTGCGAAAAAATCCGCCCGGAATCTTGAATAAATGAACTAGAAGATTGAATTGGAAGGACAGGACAATAATTCTCTAAAAATGATTTAACTATGATAGAATTAAATTCATTCATTGCATAGTGAGTTTTAGAAAGACCTAACGTTTGATCTATTACTTTTTTATCAATACCATTAGAGATTTTATATTTTTTGGCAAGAGGATGTCCAAATGAACCACCTCCATGAATCAAGATTAGCTTTTCGTTAGCTTTAATAATTTCTTGGGATACACGGGTTAAAATCTCGTAATGAATTGATTCTGGTTTCTTTTTATCAGTTAAAAGGCTTCCACCTAATTTTAAAATATATAATTTTTGATCGACCATTAATTAATACTCGCTTTTATCCTATTTTAGTTTTCCAAGCAGTAAATCCTTCGTTTATAATAGAATTATATATTTGTTCTTGTACTTTTATATTGTCCGCTAAAGCGATAATTAAACCGCCTCTTCCTGTTCCTGTCATCTTCGCTCCCATTGCACCATTATTCAATGCGATCTGAACTAACTTATCATTTATTTCTCCGGATACGCTTATCTGTTGCAATAATTTATGGTTCTGGTTCATTAATGATCCAATTTTTTTAATCTCTCCTTGTAGTAAGGCGTCTTTTGCTTTTTGAGCTAAGTTTTCATAGTCATTGAATATTTTATTAAATTTTTCAGAATTCTCATTCTTTAGTTTTCGTACATCGTCGACTACTTCTGTAGTAGAAGCAGTTATACCTGTATTTCCTATTACTAATGGAATTTTGATTGGAGATTTCAATAAATCAATTGTGTTCTTCTTACCATTTAGGTTTTTTTTAAACCATATAAGACCTCCGAATGTTGAAGCTGTATTATCAATTCCGGAGGGTGTTCCATGATATGCCTTCTCACCCTCATAAGCCGCATTATTAATTTGATCATCATCCAGATTCAAGTTAAAGGTCTTATTTAAAGCCCGAGCTAGGGAAGTACATTGAGCAGCTGAGGCTCCAACACCACTTGCTGCTACTAAGTCACCTGAGAATGTTATTTGAAGCTTTTGATTAGCAGTATCAATTTTTAAATAGTTCAAAACATTTTTAATAGATTGCATTGCATCATTATATTTAACTTTCTTATATCCAGGAGTTGAAGGTCTTTGATCATCAACAATCCATCCATTTCCTTCCAAAACATTTACATCAGCGATCGTTGATGATTCTAAAGCAGAGGCAATTGCGGGAAGTCCATAAACCACAAAATGTTTGCGTTTATACCTAATTGGGATAAATTTCGCCAAATAATATGGTCTTCCCAAATCCTTTACCAAGCCCCATTTATTTCACCTCCACTATTCCTTCAGTTCCATTTACGATTAAATTTTGTCCAGTTTTGATATTATTAATATTAATCTTGTCTACACAAGGAATTTCACTAATAATGCATCCAACAGCAATGATTGTATCTATATCACTATTAACTATCGCTGCTGGAGCTGTATTATTTTTCATCATTCTATACATAGTATACGACCCTACAGTTGATCCCTTTCCAGAAGGAAATACTAATATCTTTCCAGAAACGCTATGTCCCTCGAGTTCATGTCCCACCTCTACGACTTCTCCCGTATCGGGATCCACTCCTCCATAAAACGAGATACCATCTTTAGTGACTAATGCTTGGCCTTCTGCGGTTCCCTTGTATATTTTCCTTCCAATAAGTTTCATTTTGTTGCCTCCTTGATGCATTCTTCCATCGTACCAAGTTTTACCTTAAATTTATTTTTTGCCCTTCCGTAATAACACGCTTTTGCAGAGTCAACCATTATTCCTTTGAATCGTTGTTTAATTGGAGCAACCACACAACATGTATCTGCAGCAAATTTAGCTCCAGCATTTTCAATTATTTCAGAATATCCCGCAGCATCAGCCAATTTTTTTATTGGTCTTGCGGTGGTAATCCAAAATTCTTTTTTAACCTTCTTATCCTTTAGTAATTTTGCAATATTTGCGATTTCATGAATTGTTGCATGAGGACATCCAATACTAATAAAATCTATTTCATTATCTTCATCAATTAATTCCGATCGAGCTCTTTCTAAATCATCTCGATTAATCTCAAAAATTAAATCACTTGGTTTTGGGTATTTATCATACTCAGGAGTAATATACTCCATATGAAATAATGCTGTACCCCCATAAGTGGCAACTGATGCACAAAATGATTTTAACTCCTCAACTGAAGCTTCTGGAATTCCTGAGATGTAAGGGATTTTCTTTTCTAAAGCTCCTAATTTATCACCAATTAGTTTTCCCAGAACACCAAATTGGTCAGTTCCATTAATTGAGGTGTTTATCTTAAAAAGAACTTGACCATGACGATTATTTTCTTTATGATATCCGTAATCAGGCGTTTTTCCTGTAATTGCCGAAGCAAGAGCACTTGGACCTCCTTCACGATTTGTTCGAGCTCCAATTACTGAATTAGCATAACAAACAGCACTACTTTCCGCCCATGCAAGATGTTGACCATAATGAGGAGTATTCCCTATTAAATATGGTGTACAAGAACAGGTTGTAATTATTCCCATCTTAGCGAAGGCATCAATTACGCGGTTCTGGTTTTTAGCAAATTCTTCATCTATTCCTAATGCCTGCCAATTTTCGCGGTCCATTCCAGCAGGATTAAGCGTCGTTAAAACTTTCACCTGTCCATCTTCAGCCATTTCATTTAGAAATTCCAATCCTGCCTCTCCTAAATTAGCGTAAGATACTCCAGCGATTTGTACCCCATAAACTTTCACCATTGATTCCGCTTCGAATATATCTCCTAAAGTAGTTAGGATTTCCATTGATTTTTGAGCTGCTCTTCCATGTTTTCCATTTAGCATTTCTTTTTCTTCAGGTGTTAATTTCATATGTATCATCCTACTTTTTAAAATATTTGTCTATATCGACTTTAGGAAACTCGGCAATATCAAAACTCTTTCCTTTCACGACTAAAGGTTTGGTAAGATCAAATCCTATTTTTGTGGTCATTTTAGTACCGGGTTCAGCACTAGGATCTAGACTACTACCCGGTTCCTTATCTTTTATTAACATTCGATCATCTCCTTGAAAACGAGTTGCCATTGCCCATTCTACAGATAATGGATTGTAAATATCAATATCTTTATCGACAATAAATACATGCTTACAGCTAGTATGTCCTTCAAAGGCTCCCATAATTGCTGCTTTCCCATCTTTCTCATTTTGCTTATCAATTTTAACAATTGCATGTAACCATGAGCATCCCCCGGGATTTATGTTTACATCTAAACATTTAACTCCTTTTTCATTCACTTTTTTGTATATCGTAGGTTCTCTCGGCATGCCCATTAATATTTTATGTTCTAAGGCTCCAGGTAATAAGGCTTGCCAGATAGCATCAGTCCTATGTGTAATTTTTTTAACTTCAAATATGGGTTCCTCTCGAATGGTGTCATAAGTTTCAGTTAAATCAACAAATGGTCCTTCAGCATGTCTTTCATTTAAATACACTCTCCCCTCTAATACAAATTCTGCTCCAGCAGGGATATAAAGATCGACAGACTTAGCTTTTACAACCTCAAATGCTT
>Ga0180433_10002630_pt1 | contig 27398 bp, 27 predicted proteins | sample SS_ome_8_FD_132980 | JGI IMG/M metagenome (GOLD analysis project Ga0180433, IMG submission 132980) | Hypersaline lake sediment archaeal communities from the Salton Sea, California, USA - SS_1_D_1 metaG | ecosystem: Environmental > Aquatic > Non-marine Saline and Alkaline > Hypersaline >... | reverse complement strand
TTATGGTACATCTTAGCGAAGAGAAACCTGAATTTCAAAGCGACGAGGTTTTTGATCTCAAAACATCTATAAAAGAGGTACTTAAGAATAAATCATTTAGATTTTATGTTGGATATAATTTTTGTGTTTCATTTAATGGAGCTATTGGTCTTAGCTTTTTATTTGCTTATGGACATCTTATTGGAGGTGGAACTGGTGCAACTCTACAGTATTTATTCTTCTTTCTAGTAGTGGGATATGGTTCATATATTTTATGCATATTATTAAGATCTAAATGGTCAATGCGGACGATAATATTGCGATTTGGATTCATAAAAGCTATAGGAGCAATTGGATTTTTCTTTTTATTATTGATTCCTAGTCTTGATACTCCCGGTTTTATTATAATGGGAATGATCTGGTCAATATTTTTTGCAGGATTTGGAATATTTAATACCAACTTAAATTACTTGATGATGGACGAGGATGAGGTTAACCATGGAACTCGTAGAGAAGGCATGTTCTTAGGAATGAACGCTTTGTTCATCAAACCAGCGGGTAGTTTTGGGCCGATATTAGGGCTTGCTTTCCTAGAAGCTTTTGGTTTCGTGAAGAATGCTGAAATACAAACTGCTGGAGCATTGTTTGGAATAAAATTGCTATATTTCATCGTACCCGCTATTGTTCTATTAATAGGATTAATATTTCTGTATTTTTATCCCTTACACGGTGAAAAACTGAAGGAGATAGAGGAAAAGCTTGCAATCATCCATCAAGAAAAAAAGGAAAAATTAAAAACTACATAAAAATTCTTTTATTTTATTTTTTTATTTCTTTTGGCTCGTCTCTAGGTATTCTCTCGTTTAAAGGTAATATCGGATAATGTTTATGAGGTTCTGTTTGATACCAATAAGCTGTTGAAGACCAATCGTCTGAACGCTGGTTAGCGTGCCCGTGTTCGATCTTTACTTTAATATTTTTATGGAAGTAAATTGGATCTTCAATGTGATATCGATAATACGAAATTTTTCCGCTCCAAGCTTTTCCTCCAGGTAACGTGACTCCAAAATATGGTGAACAGTAGTATTGAGTAGGACACCATGACCCGCAAAAGTAGTCTTCCGTGCCTGTTCCATAAATCACAATTTCACCATCGTCGATTTTAATATAATCGTCACCTTCTCCCGGCCAATTATTTCTTACTTTTCTTTTCTCATATTTATCAAAATCGAATAAATTATGTATGTCCAAGTGACACCCCACATAATGACCTTCTCCCTCCGCATCCAAGATTAAATAATCGTTTTCATGATCTAGATTTTTTTTAGTAAACCTCTCTACACGTCTGACTGTTTCATAATCATCCCCTTTACAGGGATTTTCTCGTCTCCAGCTTGCGTGAAACCGAGCTAAATCTTCATCCAATTTTGGATATTCCTCATAGTCTATATAATAATAACAAGCGATTCTATCCTTCGACTCGTTTGCTACTTCAATTCGTGCGTTAGTTGCAAACGGCATCGGAAACCAGCAATTGAATCCTTTTCCATCTTCAGGCCCCATAGAAAGAGGTAAGCTCCAATAATTAACGGTTAGTGCATGTCCAACTCCGAAAAAGTCACCTATCGGAACCTCAACAGAAGGATTTTCTTCGCCATCCCACCACATTCTAATTATAACTCTCCTTAAAAAATCAGTGATGGTTGATGCTAATGTCATCCAAATATGTTTTATACTGCCCGAACCGTGAATATTACAGACCTCATACTTTTGACCTGAATCTATTATCGCCGTGTCAATGTTTGCTCCCTTTACATCAAAACTTGATACTCTGTTCCTCTTAACATCTTTCCTAATTTTAGCAAGGTTTGCTAAAGAACTGTTTCCAATTTGCATTTATATCATTTGAAAGTATATTTTTCAATAGCTAAAGAGAAGGTATCAAATAATTTATATTTTTATGGAATCAGTACTACTATCAGTTAAAATTTTTAGAAAAAAGAAGGTTTTAAAATTGACAATCGCGATGAACAGGACTTTTGTATGAGGCCATGGCTTCCCTAATAAGCTTTAAATTAAAATTTAAATTGGTATCACTAGGTTCTTCATCAGTTAAAATGCCCTTATTCAATAATTTTATGGATAGGACTAGTTTTTTATTATTGAAAGAGTCATCGTGCCACAAATTGTTCATTTCTTCGGGATCTTCCTTTAAATTGTACAATTCACCCTGATCTTCTGTTCCAAAAATTGTAAACCTCCATTCGTTTGTCATGAGAGTCCTCGAAGTTTCATCCATTATCTCATCATCCATTTCAATTAGCACATTTTGGTATAGTTGATGATTAGGATCGTTCAGAATTGGGATTAAGCTTTTTCCTTGCATTGAGTTAGGAATTTTTAAACCTGCCAGTTGTAAAATCGTTTCTGGTATGTCAATCGAGCTTGCTAACGATTCACTGATTTGATTTTTAAGTCCACCAGGAACTTTCATAATAAACGGAAGTTTTGCTAGTCCTCGATACAGATAAGGCCCCTTGAAAAAGAAACGATGATCTCCTCCCAATTCGCCGTGATCTGTAGTGTAAATTATCACGGTGCTTTCAGCTAATCCAGTATCCTCTAATACCTTAAGTATTTCTCCAACTGCATCATCTATCATTTTTTCCATGCCATAGGAGGCAGCAATAACCCGTTTAGCGTCGATTTCTGTCACGTCCTTAGGATTTGGAAAGAGATCCTTAGTGGTTCCATCAGTATTCATGGTCTCGTTATAATGTATCTTCATAAAGTCTGGACTATTCTCGTGAGAATCGTTAAAAGATGGTGGTAAGACTATTTCTTCGGGTTTGTACATGTCAAAATACTTACCTGGGGGAGTATATGGATGGTGAGGATCCGGAAATGAACAAAATGTTAGGAAATTTTTCTTTGACATTTTTCCCTCAGCAAATCTTTTTAGAAAGTCTATCGTATTTTCTTTCACAAATGTAGTCGAGTAAAGCTCCTCTCGTATTCTATGGGCAGCAACTTGTAATTTTAATTTAGATTTGGCAATTCTAGTTATTTTTAATAGATTTTGGCCTTTACCAAAATCAAGTTTTTTTGGTAATTTTTCTTCAGCATTATCGCGGCTAACCTTTAAGGACTTAGCTAAAGTTCCAGTTTCATCGTTTTTAACTTTTGATACTATCCAGTTAAGATAATTAGGATGCCCACAAATGTACCCATGACCTGATACTATTTTCACTTCCTCTAATCCAAAATAAGGAGAATGGTGGGTTAATTTAGGATAATCTTTAGCCAGAGAAAATTCTTGGCTCTCTTTTGGGTTTGGAAATTTATCGTGAGGAATGCCAAAATAATTCAAATGAATTTTTCCAAAACTGGCAGTTTGATATCCCGATTCCCTTAAAATGTCAACGAACGTTCTTGTATTCTGCGGTAAGTTCCGTCCATTGCTTATCACACCATGTACGGAAGGATACTGTCCAGTATAAATTGTACTCCTGTTTGGCATACAAATTGGATGGTTACAATAAAAGTTCGTGAATTTCACGCCGTTTTCAGCGATACTATCGATGTGAGGCGTTTTTAGCACCATTTTGTCATTATAACAACTAAGATGATCTTGCCGCTGTTGGTCAGTTATAAAAAATAAGAAATTGTATTGTTTGCTGATTTTTAACACCTAATTATTAATTATATTAAGAAAGAAAAACTATGATTAAATTAGAATTTTCATGAATAAATTATTTATTTATTAATCATAATAAAATGATGAATAGTAATGAGAAATATTAAAGGTAATAATTTAAATTGCGTGGCATTTCCATTAGGCGGGATAGGTACGGGAAATATCTCATTAGCGGGTGATGGAAGCTTAAGGCAGTGGCAAGTCGTTAATAATGTGAATCATTTAGGACACGTGCCATCCTCATTTTTCTTCGTACAAGCTCAATCCCAAGGTTCAAGCAATTGGAAGACCAGAATATTAGAAAAGAAAATAATAATTCCAGATGATTTTAAACCGGCAGTTACTGTCAACGATCACGTGATTCCTGATGAAATAAAACAACGACACGATAAATACGAATGCATGCAAGACTTAGAATTCAATGGTGAATATCCCTTCGCTAGAATGAAATATTTTGATGTTGATATCCCTGTATACATTGAACTCGAAGCGTGGAATCCGATGATCCCTCTTGATGTGAAAAATTCTGCCTTACCAGTTATCTTTTTTAGATTTAATGTGAAAAATCCTGATAAAGACAAGAATGTAAGAATTCGCCTTGGAGCGAATTTGTTAAACTTTATTGGTTGGGATGGGATTACTGAGATTGATTTAAATCATTACTCGAAGTTTTTTGCGAATATTAATAGCCAATTTTCAATGGAAAAAGCATCTGGGATTCTTTTTCATACGGAAAATGAGTTAATTAAGGATGAATTTAAGGGAGAGATCATCCTTGTCTCTTTAAATGAAGATTGTCAAGTTATTCCTTCAATCAAGTCTTTCGGTGATTTAATAGAACAAATTAGCGGGAGCGCAGAGGATAATAATAATATATCTTACAAAACTAAACCATCACCACAAGGAAAAACCTGGTGTGGATCAATCATTAACGAGATATCCGTTGCTCCATTGGAAGAGAAGAGTGTTATGTTCTTACTCTGCTGGTTTTTTCCTAACAGGTATCAGAACTGGGATAAGAACTTGTATAAGAAAGTGAAGGTTGATCAAAAAAGCAAATTTTGGCTGGGGAATCGTTATAACATGTGGTTTAAAAATGCAGAGGCAATAGTTCAACATGCGATAGAAAACCTTGATTGTCTCGAAAGAAAAACGAGAGAGTTTCACGATTTACTATTTAATGCATCGGTTCCAGACATTATTATAGATTCAATTTCGGCAACAATGTCAATTGTACGATCACCATCTTGCTTCCTAACAAAACGTGGAGAATTCATGGGATTCGAAGGATGTAATGGAGCCAGCACTTCACACCACCAGCCTGCTTTTGGAGGTTGTTGTCCCATGAACTGTAATCACGTTTGGAACTACGCAGTTACACACGCAAGATTATATCCTACATTAGAAATTTCAATGTTAAATAATGAATACATGCGAATTAGTAAAAATGGCTTTTTATCTCATAGATTAATAGTTCCAACCTACTTACCTCAAATAAAAAAAGGGAGAATTGGCGGCCCAGAGCATCCAGCCATGGATGGCTTGTTTGGATGTATATTAAAGACTTATCGCATGCTATTAACTACAAACGATTTTAACTGGTTTAAAAAAGCGTATCCTCGAATTAGAAAATTAATGAATTATATATTTGAAGAATGTGATCCTGAGGGACAAGGAGTTCTTGAAGGAGAGCAAGCAAACACATATGATATTTCTTTTTATGGAAAAAACCTGTTTATTGGGGCTTTATACTTAGCGGCATTAAAAGCCTTCGAGAGGATGGCAGATCTGTTGAGTGATATTCTTATAAAAGAAGAATGTATTAAGAGATTTTCAAACGGGTCAAAAAACTACGATAGCTCTTTATGGAATGGAGAATATTGGATTCAAATCTACAATGAAAAGAAGCGTAAATACGACCAATATGGTACTGGGTGCCTTACAGACCAACTTTTTGGTCAATTTTGGATGGATATGCTCAATCTAGGAGTTGTTTTACCTGAAGACAAGATTAATACGACATTAAATAGCATCGTAAAATATAATTACAGAGAGAATTTCCACGGCATTGTTCAGAAACCAAGGATATTTGCGTCTGAGCACGATAAGGGATTATTAATGTGTACCTGGCCTAAGGGTGGAGAACCCAGGAAAACCTTTCCCTACGCTTATGAAGTGTGGACAGGAGTGGAATATGAAGTCGCCGCGCTTTTAATTGAACGCGGAAAAACAGATGAGGCTTTAAAGATTTTAGAAGCTGTTCGCGGTCGTTATGATGGACAACAGCGAAATCCATGGAACGAAGTAGAATGTGGAGATCATTATGTCCGAGCAATTTCGTCATGGAGAGTATATGAAGCAGCTATCGGTTATCATTGGAACGCCATAGAAACTTCAATGACAATTCTGCCAATATTTAAATCCAATCCCTTTCAAGCATTTTACATTACAGATTCATCATGGGGATTGTTTGAAATGAACCACGATGAAAGCGAGCAAATGATACGATTCAGACCATCATATGGAATCTTAGAAATGAGTAAGTTAAAAACTTTAAATTTGGAGGGGAATTCCTCGCCTAGAATTGTAGAAGCTTTAATTAACGAGATCAACATTAAAGATCAATTAGAGATTACTGGCGTGTTAAATACGATTGAATTCAACTTTTTGGAGGGTATAAATGTTGATGTTAATCAAGAATTACTACTAAAAGTAAAGTAGTGTCTTTGCATAATTTAAAGAATAATTAACCATTTTTTATTAACATGATACCGAAGATTTCTATTGAAAACTTGGAATTATCAAAAATAATATGCGGTACTAATCAATTTGTTGGTATTACACATCGTGCCAATCCAATAGATATGCTCATCCATTTGAGAAGATTTAAAGACCCTAAGACCGTGGCAAAATTCATGATTCATTTGCTGCAAGAACATGGTGTAAACTGCTGTATTTCATCACCGCGCGAAAAAATATTTAACGCATTAAAAATCACGGAAAATGAAACGGGCGAAAAATATCATTGGATTTGTTCACCATCGGAGCGGAAAACAGTTAAAAACCTTGCATCTGATATTTTAAAACAAATCGATTGGTGTGCTGAGAAAGATGTTTCCGTGTGCATCCCTCATAGATCTTATACGGACAAGGCAATCGATAAAGAAAAACTCATTATAGGGGGTGGAGATTCAGGTTTCATTCCATACACCGAGATTAGCGCGTATATTAGAGACAAAGGCATGATCCCCGGTTTGTCATGCCATTATGTTGAAGTTCTTAAAGCGGTTGAGAAAAATAATTATGACGCTCCTTTAGTAGTGCAACCTCTAAACAAGAAGGGATTCCAGTCAAACACAACGCCTGCAGAACTCATCAAAGCAATTCAGAACACGAAACTTCACATAATTAATATAAAACCAATGGCGGCGGGTCGCATTAAGCCGAGAGAAGGCTTTGAGTTTTGTTTGAATAACATAAAAGAAAACGATTTTTTGGCAGTAGGTTGTGGAAAGAATTTCGAAGATTGCGTTGAAGATGGCCAAATCCTCGAAAATTACTTCAAATCTTAGTCAAATTGCATGTATTCTTTCACATCTATAGGGATGCTACCCCTTCTATGCGATTCTCGAGCACATAAAGGAATCGCAATGGTCCAGAAATTATCCCTGAGAGACGTGGGATAGGAGTTTCCCGTTTCGATACTTTCAATTAATAATTTAATAGAAGTGTCCCATCCTGATTCCCACCTACCTTCACCAAATTTTTCTGTTTCATACTCAATATCTTTCTTAAGTAGGGTTTTAAGGTTGATTTTTTTAACCCTGCCCGCTTGAGTTCCTTCCTCAACAAATGCTCTGGGAGGAGTACTTTTCAAGTGTCTTATAGTACCCTTACTACCATACATTATAAAGCTCGTATGGTTTGGTAAAGTTGGAGCAGCAATTGCCTCTTGTGTGGAAGTATAACTCCATTCTATTCCATCTTCAAAAGTAACATTTAAAAATATGGTAGATTCTCCATATATCTTACTCCATCGAGGTCTATGGAGCTTAGCTCTCACTTCAAGTGGATTTTTACCGAGCATATAGCGTATCGTATCATAATGATGGATGAACCAATTCCATTGGCTCATGTCTTCATGTTGGGACCTCCACCATTCATTAAAATGGTATCTATTCTGAGAAAAATTTGCGACTACAAAATCTATATCTCCAATTAGTTTTTTTTCAACGGCAGCTCTAACTGAAGCGATTGTTTCGTTCCAACGATATTGTTGGTTTACAGCAGCAACGAGCTTTTTTTCATCAGCTAAATCTGCCATCGCCCGCATGTGTCGATATTGCTGATAGTCCACTAAGAAAGGTTTTTCTGTAATTACGTGAGAATCGTTGTTAATAGCCTCTGCTATGTATCTAGCATGTAACTGAGGAGGACAAGTAATAATCGTAATATCGGGTTTCTCGTCTTTATATGCTAAAGAAAGATCGGCGAATTTTTTAGCCTCTCTAAAACCAAACATCCTGAGTTTTCTAAGCTTTTTAGGAAGCGGGTCACACGCAGCAATTACATTTAAACGGTAATCTTCTTGTCTGTTATTAACATTTTTAATTGACCATAACCATGCTGCTGTTACTTCTCCACATCCACAGAAAGTTATTTTGTACTCCTTCATGGTAGGGATCATTTTTCAAATGATATAAATTTTTTTTAGAAGAAATAGTAAAATATAATATACTTAGGTGATTTCAAAATGAAAATTGGATTAAACACATACTCGTTTAGAAAGGAATTATTTAGTAAAAAGTATTCCCTCGAAAAAGTGTGGAATATTGCTGATAAGATTGGATATATTGAAGGGATCGAATTATTTGACGGACATATTCCAGGTTGGCCCGATGGAGATCTCGATAAAGGGATAAAGCAAGTAACTGAGCAGTTAGAATCTCACGGATGGAAACTCTTTGGATTAGGCCCCCACTTTAATTTATATCAAAGACCAAAAGGAGTAGAAAAAGAAACAATCGAAATTAAAAAATGGATAGATTTAGCTTCAGATAATGGTATAGCTGATATAAGGGCCCAAGTAGGAGGTCCTTTTAATTTCGAAAAGAACCTACCAAAACACGTGCAGAGGGTGATCGATCTCCTTGATAAGGTCATACCTTACGCTGAAGAAAGGAATGCTAAAATCGTGATTGAAACTCATCACCAGTTATCGTCATATCCACCTTTTTTAGAAGAAATTACTGAACATTATAAGGATAGCCCCGCGCTTGGAATTAATTACGATTGGGGCAATTTTCCAAACAACAAAGCTCGCTATGAAACCTTAAAAATCGCAACGAGGCCTTATAATCACGCTCATAATCATGTGAAAATTTTTCAATTTAGAGAAAATTTCCAAGAAAAAAAATACGATACAATTAAAATTGTTGATGCTTATAGAAAAGCAGGGTTTCAGGATTATTTTTCAATAGAATTTGAAGGGGCACAGAATCCAATTAAAGGCGTCTATAAATCTGTCCATGCCTTAAAGTATGCAATCTCAGAGGGACAGCATGAAATTGACTACGATTTTGATTGGAAGTCCCTTAAATAATGAATAAACTTTTTAATATCTAAATTGTTGGAATAAATTATGAGTAAATTAGACCAGTTAAGTGTAATAACAGATGAGATAAGTCAAGATTTTGAACGAGCTCTTGATGTAGCATTAGAATATGGCTTGAAAACTGTTGATTTAAGGACCATATGGAATAAAAATATTGCTTTCTTTACCGACGACGAATTAAAGAAGTTAAAAAGCGCTCTAGATGAGCGTAAAATGAGAGTTGGAGTTATTACAGGCCCATTGGCAAAATGCATGCTCCCAATTTCAAAATACGCTAAGAAAAAGGAGAATTTGATGAGAAATCCAGATTATAACTTGAGTTTCTTTGACCGTATCTTTGAAATTTCCGATTTTTTCCAAACTCCTCACATACGCATATTCACATTTTTAAGGTTAGGGGTTAAATCGCAAGAAGAAGGATGGAACAAAATGATAGAATTATTAACTCCTTGGATTGAAAAGGCTGAAAAACAAGGCAAAGTTTTACATGTTGAAAACGATCTAGGCATGCAAGTTGGTACAATTGAACAAACGAGAAAGTTTTTCAATGAAATAAATTCTAATAGCGTGAAATTATTAATTGATCCAGGAAATTATTTCATGGAGAAAGACCTCACGACTCCCGAAGCATATGAAGAATTCTATAATCAAGGGATCGTAGGACACATGCACATCAAAGATCCTAAGCACAAACTACCAGTGGCTGCAACTTTTACTGTTGTTGGAGAAGGAAAAATTGATTATCCATCATTACTGAAGCAAGCCATTGAACACGATTTTAAAGGTAATTTCATATTAGAAACCCATTCCATGAGAAACAAAGAAGAAGTATCAAAAAAGAGCTTGAAAAACTTAACAAGTTGGTTAAAAGAATATGAGTGAAAAAAATAGGGTCAAGATTGCAATAGTAGGAGCGAGATTTGCCGCAGATCTTCACATGGAAGCATATCATAATGTAGCGGGTATTGACATTGAAATAACTGGTGTAGCATCGAAAGATTCTGAAAATGCGAAAGCTTTCTGTAATCGATATCGATTAGATTCCAGTATTGTTCATGAAGATGCCAGTATAATGATCAAAGAAGTAGATGCTGACATTATTGATCTCGTAGTTCCTCCATTCGTACACGTTCCCTTCGCAATTGAAGCGGCTAAAGCCGGCAAGAACGTGATATGTGAGAAACCGTTAACGGGATTTTTTGGCGATCAAACCATACCTGCAGAAGATAGAAAAAAGGTAGGATTGACTGATAAGAAAATAATGTTTCAAGAATGTCTCAAGGATTGTGAGAGAATTGATAAGGTGTTTAGTGATAACGAAGTTACTTTTTGTTATGCCGAAAATTGGGTATATGCGCCACCAATAGTAAAAGCCAAGCGTTTATTAAAAGCTTCAAAGGGTAAGATCCTTGAAATAAGAGGAGGTGAAGGTCATTCTGGATCTCATTCACCTTTTGCTGCTGAATGGAAATATACGGGAGGAGGATCATTAATCCGAATGGCAGCTCATCCTTATGGAGCAGCGATCCATTTAAAGATGTGGGAAGGGTTAACGCAAAATGGAAAACCAATCTATCCTCAATCTGTAATTGCTACAGTCGCAAAAAATAGAGAAGTGTTAAAAAATCTCCCTCCTGAAGTTGATTACATCAATTCCCGTCCTATTGATGTTGAAGACTGGTCGTGTGGAATAATCACGTTTGAGGATGGTACTAACGCAGTAATTATTGGCTCAGATATTACGCTTGGTGGAGTTGACAATTGGTTAAACATCTACGCTAGCAATACGAGAATTGAGTGTAAGCTCTCAAACAATAATACTGTAATGGGCTATGCTCCAACAGGTAAGCAATTTGAGGACGAATATACAATTGAAAAAATAGAAACGAAAGCCGGCTGGTCAAGTGCGCAACCAAATGAAGATTTTATGTTCGGGTATCCTGCCGAAATGAAAGATTTTATTCAATCCGTTCTTGATAAAAAAGAACCCGAATCTGATTTAAAGCTGGCAATTTGGTCAACTAAAGTGATGTATGCCGCCTATTTATCAGCAGAATCGGGGCATAGAATTGAAATTCCAAGTGGTTATAATTTGTGACATGTTAACTGATCTTTTCATTCTTACTTCTTTGATTTTTGTATTAACATCTTAAGATAAAAGCTTTATATTGAAAGACTATTTTCCTACATAACTACTATCATATTTAAAGTTAAAAATAATGCTCATTCCCAGAATTGGTAAGAATTTTTATCACGATGGCGTTAATTGGACAGTTATCGGTATTGGGAATAAAAAAATCGAGCACGAGTCTCCTAAAGGGATTTTTGCGTTTGTAAATTTAGATGATATGGATTGCGTGGTCGTGTTCATTAGAGGTAAAAGGGTCAAGCTTATCGTAGATCCGTCAATTCCATCGCTTAAAGCAGATGGCGAGGAATTAATTACTGAATATGGCAATAAAGGGACTTATGCCCTGTTAAAATATGATCAAAGTAAAAACTAATATATATCAAACTTGGAGTAATAAAATTGAATGTTATATTTATTCTTTTAGATAGCTTAAACAAATCTTATATTGAACCGTATGGAAACACGCGAGTAGAAACTAAAAATCTTCAAAAACTTGCTGAAAAAGGAGTAGTTTTTGAGAATCATTTCATAGGTTCTGCGCCGTGCATGCCTGCTCGTAGAGAACTCTTTTCAGGTCGTAAAAATGAGTTTTTGTGGAAATTTTGGGGCGCTGTTGAGCCTTACGATCGCTTGCTCCCCATCGAAGCAAAAAATCAAGGAGCAGTTACTGCATTAGTCACTGACCATTATCATTATTGGGAACCAGGAACAGGTATCCATGGATATCATGAAAATTACTCATGCACAAATCTAATTCGAGGTCATGAATTTGATGCCGCTAGCAGCAGACCTTTGGAAGATCCTGAAGACTATCCCGATTGGGTTAAAGCATATCTCAAGTGGCGACCACCAGCACGATTTAATGTGCAGTATTATAGAAATGTGAAAGATGTAAAAGAAGAAAAGGATTTTCACGGTCCTAAGGTAATGCAAGCTGCGGCTGACTGGTTAGACGAAAATCATTCTCACGAAAAGTTCTTTTTACATGTGGAAAGCTTCGATCCTCATGAACCATTTTACGTGCCAGAACCATATCGCTCCATGTATGGACCTTACAACGAAAAATTCAATTGTTGGCCTCCCTATCAAAATCATAAAATGTTTGAAAAATTTATGGAAGAAACTTCCGAAGAGGAGCTTGAATTTATCAGAAATCAATATCGTGGGAAAGTCACTATGGTTGATCGGTGGCTTGGCAAGATTTGGGAAAAGATGGATCAATATAATCTCTGGGAAAACACGATGGTCATTTTAGCAGCAGATCATGGACATTCTTTAGCCGAACCTGAAAAAAAAATAAAACAATTTGCGAAACACCACCCGATTTTCGAGGATGCGAGTAATATTCCTCTCATCATTTATCATCCTGAAATAGAAGGAAACAGACGAATCTCCACTACCTTTTCCACGATTGTAGATCTTAGAGCAACAATTTTAGAAGCTTTAGGTGCCGATAGAAATGATAAAGCAATGGAAGATGGAAAATCCTTAATTCCCATCCTTAAAGGTGAAACAGAATCTATAAGAGACTATATTCTTTATGGAGAATATGGCACGGGAGTTGGATTAACAACATTTAATGCAACATATATCCATGGTTGGGATTCAACGAAACCATTATTTGCTTATGCTTCAAAATATCCACAACTCATATCTGCAACAACTATTTCGGGATTTGGGGATTTATATAATGTGGAGCTTAGTCACGAGGGAGCTGAGAGATTGTTAAAGAGATATATAAAAAATATTGAACCTGGAAAATTCATTCCTGGTGTCTCTATTCCTCAATGGAAAATTCCGATACCACCATTCTTATTTGGAGGAGGGATTCCTAAAGAAGAACAAAAGATCAATTATTTATTTGATAGAAAAAGAGATCCCGGTTTTCAAAATAATATCGCAGGAAAGGAAGAGGCAAGCGACTTAGAAGAGAAAATGATCGCGAAACTAATAGAAGCATTGAAAGAAGAGGGCTGTCCTCCTGAACAGTTTAGTAGACTGATGCTCGATAGTTAATAATTGAGATTTTTCAAAACTTTTACCATTTCTATAATCTTTTTATAATTGGTTATCCACATTATGAGCATGAAAAATAGTTTCAGAAGAATAGCTAATACTCTATCTATTAAAAGGGTAAGTTCAGCCTTAATTTTTTTAAATTTAGCGTGTATTATATTTGGGATTTTTTATTTAATCATACCAATTTATAATCTCTTCTGGGACATTTTTGGCATTATTTTATTTATTACATTATTCGGAAATATCCTTTTAGTATATTTAAATACGATAAAGCTAAATAAAACAGTAAAACTAGGAACTAGATTAAATTTAGCGTGTTATATCTATTTAATATTTATAATTTTTGGGATGTTAATAATTCCAATAAGTAATTTTCTTATCTCTATAACTTACAGTTCAGCAATTAGAGATAATATTGGAAAATATGGGGCATTCTTTTTCTTTTATTTTGGAATACTGATTTTAGGAGGAAGTATTGCCTACATTGATTATAAAAATGGTGATAATAGGGGCTTATGGGACTTAAAGTTAAAAGGTGCATTCATTCACACAAAAAATATATTGTTAATCAAGAAAATCTTAAAAATTGTTTTAGGATTCTTTAGCATCTTGACATTAATACTCGGAATTCTTTTTGCATTTACTATTTTGTTTGGTATATGGATCTTAGGGATAATTATTCCTCAATTTGCTTTTGCGTTTTCCATTTTATTTATTGCGACGACAGTACTCTCATTAAAGATATTAAATAGGAAAAAAAAAGAAAAGCTTTATTATGGTATTGCACTCACAGGAATAATTATATCCGCAGTTCATCTAATTCCTCTCTTATTCACGCCTTATTCAATATTCACAGCTGAAGCCAGTTTTACAGAGGCCTTTGGGGCGAATTGGCGTAATAATATTGATCCAAATGTAGAAGCAAAATACTTTAAGACATCGCATTTCACTAGTCCTGGATTGTTCCTGGGAATTCCAACAAGTGATTACAAATATATGGCTAATGTTTTATTTTTCAATGGAGCTGAAAGTAATTATACTGAAGACAAAAATATTGCTTTATATTTCGATGTTTTTTGGCCTAAAACAGATATAGCGGATTTTCCGGGGAAAACTCCTGGAGGATATTCAATAATTATTAAGATACATGGCGGAGGGTGGACATCTGGAGATAAGGGCTATGGTGATATGATGGAAGTAAATAAGTATTTTGCTGCTCAAGGATATATAGTCTATGACATCCAATATGGTTTGAATATTGAACCTTTATCAGGTATAATACCAACTCCGAAAAATGTGTTAGGCACTTTTGATATAAACGATATGGTAAGACATATTGGAAATTTTACTCATTATATAACTAATTCCTCTAATCCATATAGTGTTAGTGCTTTAGAGGGTAATGTAGATTATGTATTCGTTAGTGGAGGGTCTGCAGGAGGCCATCTCACGTGTACTACCGCTTTAGGTATCGCAAGTAATAATTATACAGAATATTTTGGTTCAGGTTTGACGATAAAAGGAGTAGTTCCGTTTTATCCTGCGAATGGACGTTCAGGTTTGGATGGGCTTCCAGAATTTAAGAATCCCGAAAATTTTCTTGTTAACAGTAGTAGTCCGCCGATGTTAATATATCAAGGGACACATGACTTTGGTTGCGCAGCGATTTCAAGAAATATCAAAAATAGATATACAACAGCAGGAAATCTAGAATGTTCTATAATCTGGCTTCCTTTATCAGGCCATGCTAATGATATTTATTTTTCAGGGCATTATAACCAAGTATTTTTGTACTACATGGAACGTTTTCTTTACTTATGTGTAAATGGCTACATTACTTAATAATTATTTTTTTATTTCTTCTTTAATTTTTCTATTTATTCACAGGAAAAATACTGATTTTAATGATATACACTGACTTTAAGGAGACTCTATTTTCAAAAGGTAGAAAACTTATATTTCGCAACTACTTCAAGATTTACAATAGGTTGAAAGTAATAGGACTCGAAAACATTCCGGAAGGTCCTGCGATTATTGCACCTAATCATAGTGGTGGTTTTGACCTTGATATCGTGGCTATTAGCCATTGCTGTCACCCCACGAGGGATATTGAAGTGTTAATCATGGATAGGTGGCACTATATCAATTCACCATGGGGAAAATATTGGACAGCAGGAGGTATTCCTTTGTGGTTGCGGGGAGGATTAAGATGGAAATATATCAATCCTTACTTACACGAGAAAGGAAGTCAATATCCAGGCTTAGTATGCATGTTTCCTGAAGGTCAGTCTGGATTGTTTCAAAGACGTCACCTTATTAATAAATTTTTTCCCGGAGTCGTGAGAATTGCTTTAAAATACAAAGTACCTATCGTTCCTACGGCAACAGTGGGATTTCATAAAATAAGTCCTTTATTAAACGAAAAAAGACCAGAACACGGACCACCTGAACCAACCATGATGCTACCAATTCCATTACCCTTCAAGGCTAAAATTGAATTTGGCACACCATTTGAATTGGATGAATATTATGATAAGAACTTAACAAAAGAAGAAGAATGGTGGATAGCAAATAAAATAATTCGACCAAAAGTGGCAAAACTTCGTAGTAAATATACCAGAGTAGAATTAGCTGAAGTCGATGTTCCCATGAAAAAACCTTAGTGATTAATAGAACTACCCATAAACTATAAATAAAACTAAGCTCTTACTTTAACTATAGTACCAAAATCAAGTGAATGGAAAAATATCATGAATAATATTTCTAATAAATTAGTTTGCATGAAAACTTGGTTTTGGGCATGGCGTTGGCACGCATAGAACGTGCGCAATGGCTATTACTTTAGAATTTCTTTCAATCCTTATATATTATATCTGCTTCTAAGAAGCTAATATTGAATTGTAAGGGCGAAAAGGTTTTCACTTAAATTTAGAAATTCTAATTCAAATCTTTTAATAAAATTTTTAATAAAAAGAATGGAATACAAAAAAGAATAACAGAAAAAATGGAAAAATAGAAAAAATATGACAGAATTAAAGAAAGAGTTATGCTCAAATGAGGATATCATTCAAAAGAACTTATCATCAGATTATTTTAATGAGAATCATAACGATCATAAGAAATTAGAAAGGAATCTTCACATTCGTGAGGACATATACCGTAAGATTATTAATTTAATTAATGATAAAAGATATTACATGTTAGGACCTGAAAAAGGCTTGACAGCTAGATTTATAGCAGAAAATCATGAAGATATATTCCAAATTCTAATAAAAATCATTCAAAATTATAATTTAAATCAAAATATAAAAAGGAGGGAATAAAATGACAGAAGAAAATATAGTTGGGGGTATAAGAAAAGTTAGTCAACATTTTCATTTATCTTCTATAGAAGCCGAAGAAATAATGCGAGAGATCATGACAGGACAAGTACAAGATTCGCAGCTAGGAGCATTTTTAACCGCTTTAAGCATGAAAGGTGAAGAGATCGAAGAAATCACGGGTTTTGCGCGAATCATGAGAGAATTTTCGAATAGAATTGAACCAAATGTTAACGGAGATTTATTAGATACTTGTGGAACTGGAGGAGATAAAATAAAGACATTTAATATCAGCACGATAACAGCGTTAGTTGTGGCAGGTGCAGGCGTTCCTGTTGCAAAGCATGGAAACAGAGCAGTAACTAGCAAGTGCGGAAGTGCTGATATATTGGAAGGCTTTGGTCTTAAAATTGATTTACCCCCAGAGGAAGTAAAAAATTGTATTGAAAAGGTAGGCATAGGATTCATGTTTGCACCTCTTTTTCACCCTGCAATGAAATATGCAATGCCAACAAGAAGGGCATTAAAAATCAGAACAGTCTTTAACATCCTTGGGCCATTAACTAATCCTGCTAACGCAAAATGTCATGTTTTAGGCGTGTTTCAGAAAGACATGGCTCCTGTCATGGCAAAAGTATTGAAAGGATTAGATGCAAAACACGTGTTTACTGTTCATAACTCATATGGAATTGATGAAATAGCACCAGTAGGCATTAATTATATCACTGAAGTCAAGAATAGAAACATTGAGAGTTATGCTCTAACAAACGAGGATTTTAATCTTCCAAGGTGCGATGTTGAAGATATTTTATCGGGGAATTTAGAAGAGAACTTGAAAATTGCTACAAGGATTTTGACAAACAAAGGAAATGGTGCAAAATTTAATACGGTTTTGATGAACGCTGCGTTAGCTCTTAAAAGCGTCAATAAAGCTACAGATTTGCATGAATGCGTGTCGATTGCAAAAAATTCCTTAGAATCTGGAAGCGCCTTAGAAAAACTCAAGAGCCTAATTGAGGTTTCTGGTGGAAATGTTAACAAATTAAATAGTCTATTATAAAAAGATGTAGAATAGTGACAAAACCATGAAAATCGTCCGAAAAGATACAGTTCCTCGTTATAAACGTGACAATATTACATCAGCGCTATTAGTATCTTCATTGACTACAGATGCTAAAAATTTATCAATAACTATTGTGGAAATGGAACCAGAAGGAATCCAACGCATTCATTCGCATGAACAAGAACAAATGTATTATATTCTGGAAGGAAAGGGTGAAATGACAGTGGGAGAACAGAAAAGGGATATTCAAAAAGATGATTGTATTTATTTTCAAAGCAATACACTTCATGGTTTAAAAAATACGGGAAAAACAACTCTTCGGTATCTTAGTGCTGCATCTCCATCATTTACAATTCAGGAATGCCAAGATTTATGGCCCCTACCAAGTATAAAAGAAGAAAAAGAAGTCCAATAATATGATATCAGATAAAATAAAGGAAATAGTTGAACAGAGAAAAAAGTCTATAGGAAAAGATATCGAGTACTTGAATAATATCGATGGAAATTCAATTAGTAAGAATGGAAGAACATTATCAGAATCCATCAAAAACAATCAAGGGATTTCAATAATTTCTGAGATTAAACCATCATCGCCAACATTAGGCAATATTAGAACTCAGATTGATGTAAAACACGTTGCTATAGAGATGGAAAGTTCTGGAGTAATTGGTCTTAGTATCTTAACAGAAACAAGTTATTTCAACGGTTCTTACGATAACCTCAAGTTAGCTGTATCAAACACCCAAATTCCTTGTTTGATGAAGGATTTTGTGGTTGATCCAGTTCAATACCAGATTGCTGCGATGATAGGAGCCACAAATATCTTAATTATTAATTCAATTTGCGATCTTGAAAAAGAATATCAATTAGCAATGGAAAATGGATTAGAACCTTTAATAGAAATCCACGATATCGATGAAATGCGAGACATTCGACATTTATTTGATATTGGATATGTTCCAAAACTGATTGGAGTAAACAATCGCAATCTAAAAATTATGAATATCGATCTAAACACTTCAAAACAGATCATTCCTGAATTAAAACAGGATTTTGGTGAAGAAATTCAAGTAATAAGCGAAAGTGGAGTTAATACCTTTGAAGACATAGAATATCTTCAACCAAGTGGCGCTGATGCGTTTTTAATCGGCTCTTCAATAATGCAATCTGATAGTATCAGGGAAAAAATCTTAGAGTTAAGGGGGATAAATTAATGGAATATGTGAAAATTTGTGGATTAAAGCAATACGACCACGTGCAACTCTGCATGGACAACGGTGCAAATGCAGTTGGATTTATATATAAAGTGCCCTCATCTCCCAGGAATTTGACTTCTATTGAATTAAAAAACATCCTAACTGAAATTAGAAACAAAATTTCAACCGTGGTTGTCTTTAAACCAACGAGTGTTCCTGAATTGGTAGAAGTAATGAATGATATTCCTGCAACCTTATTCCAAATTCACATTAGTTTTGACATTAAAGAGTTAGATAAGCTTTCATATTATCATAAAAAGAAGATTATTTTACCATTTAATGTCAATGAAGCAAATAAGCAACTTGTTATAGATCAAATAAATGATCTAAAAGATCGCTTTTTCGCATTCTTGATTGATAATAGCGAGGGGCATGGTACCGCATTAGATCTCGAACTTGTACAAAATATTTTGAATAATACTGATGGAGCAAGGGTAATTGTTGCTGGTGGAATTAACGCAAATAATGTACAGTCAATTATCAATGACTTAAAACCATACGGAATTGATGCTAGCAGTTCCTTAGAGTCTGAAAGAGGAGTTAAGGACTCTTCAAAAATTAAAGAATTTTTAGAAATTATTAAAAAAAATCGTTAAAAAACATGAGAGAATAAATAAAAATGGATTATATAGGAAATCATCCAGATGATTTAGGAAAATTTGGCGAATTTGGTGGCATGTTTGCCCCTGAGATACTAATGCCTGCACTTAATGAACTTACTAAAGCTTTTGAAAAATATGTCTTGGATGAAAGTTTCATCGAGGAATTTGCACAAATACTTAAATATTATAGTGGTAGGCCAACACCTCTATATTATGCTGAAAGATACAGCGATTATATAGGATGTAAGGTTTATTTAAAGAGAGAGGACTTAAATCATGGAGGAGCTCATAAAATAAATAACGTGATGGGTCAAGCCCTTCTCGCCAAAAAGATGGGAAAAACGAAATTAGTTGCTGAAACTGGCGCAGGACAGCATGGATTCGCAACAGCCATAGCAGGAGCGTATTTTGGAATGCCTACTAAGGTATTTATGGGTGAAATCGACATAAAAAGGCAAGCTTATAATGTTTACCGAATGCAACTCCTGGGTGCCGAAGTTGTTCCAGTCAAATCTGGTTCAAGAACCTTGAAAGACGCAGTCAATGAAGGACTTAGATATTGGATTGCAAATTTGCAGGAATACCACTATTTAATGGGGAGCGTAGTAGGCCCACATCCCTATCCTTTGATTGTCCGGGAATTCCAAAGAGTCATAGGAAAGGAAATGCGGGAACAAATATTGAAACTCGAAGGAAAGGTTCCTAATGCTATAATTGCGTGTATAGGCGGGGGTAGTAATGCTATAGGTGCCTTTTACGATTTCATCAATGATGAGGGAGTTAAGCTAATTGGCGTCGAAGCTGCAGGAGAGGGGAAAGATACTGACAAACATTCAATAGCCTTAGGATTAGGGAGGAGAGGTGTTTTACATGGCGCGATGCAATATCTCCTACAAAACGAATATGGAAATATTATGGAAACCCATTCTATAAGCGCAGGATTAGATTATCCCGGCGTGGGTCCAGAACATTGTTATTTAAAGGAATTAGATCGCTTAAGAGTAGGAGAAGCAACAGATAGTGAAACATTGGAATCATTTAAGCGATTATCTATAATGGAAGGGATTATTCCTGCTCTTGAGAGTTCTCATGCCCTAGCTTATTTAGAAAAAATACGAAATGAATTCAAAAAAGATGATATTGTAGTGATTAATCTCTCAGGATCTGGTTCTAAAGACCTTGATATCATTAAAGAACATGTGGAGTTTAAGATAAATTGAATAGAAAAAACGACATTTTGGAAGAATATAATTCTTGGAGTAAATCTTACGATAATGATAGTAATCCTACGAGGGATTTGGATAGTCTTGCTGTTAGTCAAAATTCCCAACGATATAAAGCAAAAAGAATAATAGAGATTGGGTGTGGAACGGGGAAAAATACCACAATATTAGCAGAAATTGGATCTTCTGTACATGCCCTAGATTTTTCTCCAGGAATGATTGAAATAGCAAGAAAAAAGTTAAGCTCTAAGGATAATGTTGAATTTACGATTACTGATATAAGACAAAAATGGCCATTAGAAGATAAATCCGCTGATGTAATAACATGTAGTTTGGTATTAGAACACATAGAGAATCTGGAATTCATATTTTCTGAAGCTAACCGAATTCTCATGGATTCAGGTGAATTTTTTATAAGTGAACTGCATCCTTATAGACAATATCAAGGTAAAAAGGCAAATTACATAAGAAATAACGAAAAAATTGAAATAACCGCTTATAAGCATGATGTTTCTGAATTTGTTAATACTGCAATTGATCATCATTTTAAATTAGAGAGGATTGATGAATTGCATGATGAAAATGATACTCAGACAGTACCTCGGCTTATTACATTTATATTTAAAAAATTGAAATAAAATTAGAAAAAAAAGAAGTGATGGAAGAATTGGAGAAAAATCGAATATTAAAGTTATTTGAGAAAAATAAGGTTAATAATGTTAAGTATTTCATGCCATTCTTGGTAGCTGGAGACCCTAACATTGAAGAATTTAAAAGGTTAGCTTTATCTATTGAGCCGTACTGTGATATTCTCGAAATAGGCATTCCATTCTCAGATCCGATTGCTGATGGTCCAACAATTCAAGAAGCAAATACAAGAGCTTTTGCTGCTGGAATTAATACTATTCTCGCATTGGAATCTATAGCAGAAATTAGAAAAAATACCGATAAACCCATAGTAGTTTTAACATATTACAATATCTTAATTCAAGGTGGGGATACAATTAAGGATTCTCTGGATAAGACCTTTAATAACCTGAAAATAAGTGGTGTTGATGGTATTGTCATTGGAGATTTACCTATTGAAGAAGCCGATTTAGCTTTAGAAGCGTGTGAAAAACATGGTATTTGCCTCATTTTCCTGATTGCACCCTCAACTACGGAAGAAAGGTTAGAAAGGGTAATTAAAGCAGCTAGAGGATTTATCTATCTAATTTCTGTCATGGGCATTACGGGGGCAAGAGATTCAGTAGCTCAAATCACAAAAGACACGATTAAACGGGTAAAATTAAAAATAAGTGAGACTCTCCCCGTTTTTGTTGGTTTCGGAATCTCTAAGCCTGAACATGCTAGTGCTATTGCACATGCTGGAGCAGATGGCATCATTATAGGCTCTGCAATGGTAAATATAATAAAGAAAAACCTAAGCGATTTTATAGAAATGGAAACTGAAATGGTAGAATTCGTCTCAAGTATAAAAAACTCTATAGAGGAGGCAAAATAAAAATGACTGCTCAAGCACCAGATCAATTCTTTTATAGAGATCAGAAATTAGATCTTGTTGGAATTAAAGGTAATGAATTACCAGTCCCTATAGATTTTGGAATCGAGACAGTGATGGCTTCCACAGCCTGTTGGAGAGGTTATATAATGCGATATAGAGTTATTGAAACCCGATTGATTCTAGAAGGTTTTTGGTTAAATTCTAAAAACGATGAGTTACCAGAAATTAATGGTATTAAACCCATCAAATTATCAAAGGAAACAGCGATAGAAGGAGATTGGATGCATAATATGTTTCGAAATGAATATAAGAATTTAGATATGACCATTCCTTTCAATGGAAGTCTATGGTTGGCTAAAGATTTTATCGATTCTGAGTATGTTCACATGGGCTTTCAAAGTCCAACAGCATATAGGACCGTTCTTAAGTTTGATTTTAAAGATGGGATTATTGTGAATTTAGAAGATAAATCTAAAGAAGTAGAAAATGCAAGAGAAAAGGGTACTTGTAAGGAACCTCAACCCAAATCCATGTCTGCAGGAGATATAGATGAATGGATCATGAAGCGTTTCTCTTTAGATATTGATTTTTATAAGAAAAAGGAAAATGGTGATTAAATAATGGAGTTTGATATTCATATTGAGAAGATTGGAACCCTTGACGATATCTTTGGATTCTATAAATATTTAGTTAAAAAAGACGATTTAAGGAAGCACGTCCTATTAGAATCAGCTTCAGAAAATACTAAGGAATCACTTTACAGTTTTATTGCATTGGAACAAGATTTCATGTTAGAAATTAACGGAGAGCAATTCAAAATCTACGATATTACCTCCGAAAGAGGAGAAAATATCAAGAGTTATGTAGAGTCTAAAGACCCCGCAGAGGAAAGACCTCATAATCCCCTTCCCTTTAAGGATAATGTGGAATATAATATGGTCGCTCTTGATACGCTAAGTCACCTTACACCTTATTCGAACCTTCCTTTTACGGAATTGTTCCCAAGAAATATTTGTTATGGTGGCCTAATAGGAGCAATCTCCTATGATGTTGTGGCACCTTACGTTGGTTATAAAGCCAGTAGCGGCTTTCCAGATATTCTCATGGGTTTATATACAAAAGTGCTTGTTTACTCCCATAAATCAAAGGCATTATTCATGATTGACAATAGCATTGATGACTATTCAAAAGATAAAGATATTCGTTATCAACTTAACTTATATAATAGAAATAATAAATTAAATATGCAGAGAAAGTTTTCTACAGACATCGAAGATATTGATGAATCTTCCTTTAAATCTAATACTTCCAAATCAGCCCATGCCCGAATGGTAGAAAAGACTAAAGAACACATCTTTGCAGGAGACATCATTCAAGCTGTTATTTCTCGTAGGTTATACGCCGAAAGTAAGATTGATCCATTGGTAATCTACGAAGTGTTGAGGCAATTAAACCCAAGTCCTTATATGTACAATATTAATTTTGACGATGTGAAAATAATAGGAAGTAGTCCAGAAGCACTTGTTTCTAAGAATAAAGATATTCTCACGACCGTACCTATTGCAGGGACGAGAAGGAGAGGCAAGACTCCTGAAGAAGACTTAAAGCTGGAGAGAGAACTACTTAATGATCCTAAGGAACAGGCTGAACACATAATGCTGGTCGATCTTGGGAGAGATAACCTTGCTAAAGTTTCTTATCCTGGATCTGTAAATACTTATGAATTTATGACCATCCAAAAATACCAAAAAGTACAGCATATTGTTAGCAAAATAAAAAGTAGAACGCCATTAGATGGATTTCAAGTTTTAAAAAGTATTTTTCCTGCTGGAACTTTATCGGGAGCACCAAAAAAACGTGCTATGGAAATAATTCATGAATTAGAGACAGAATCTAGGGGTTTATATGGAGGAAGTATCGGCTATTTCTCGTTTAATGGTGATCTTGCGATGGCTATCGCTATAAGAACAATGTTTGGAAAGGGAAATAAATATTTTGCTCAAGCTGGAGGAGGAATTGTTGCTGATAGTCAACCTCATAACGAATATATGGAGACATATAATAAAATGTATAGTGTATTAAAAGCAATTAAAATAGCAGAGGTAAAAGAAGAATGAATATTTTGTTTATAAATAATTATGATAGTTTTGTTTACAATTTAGTTAATTATATCTGTCAATTAGCTCCCAGTTCCAACATTGTCGTAGAAGATAATAATATTTCTATCGAAAAAGTAAAGCGTTTAAAAATTGATATACTAATTATATCACCTGGACCAGGTCATCCTAAATATGATACGGGTAATGTTATATCCATCATAAAGGAATTTTACAACAAAATTCCAATTTTAGGAATATGTCTTGGACATCAAGCCATAGTAGAAGCTTTTGGCGAGATTGAAAACACTAAAAATGATAGAGAATACATAGGACTTGCTAAAGTTGGACCAATGCATGGAAAAGTATCAAAAATATTTCATGACCAAGAAAACATATTTAAAGATATTATTAATCCCTTAGAAGTCATCAGATATCACTCTTTATCGGCTAAGCAAGACATTCTACCACAGAGTCTTAAGATTACAGCAACTGCAGATGATGGAACCATAATGGCGATTAGACACAAACAATATCCTGTGGAAGGTGTTCAATTTCATCCAGAATCAATAAAGATGAAACCTAACGGAATGACAATTCTTAAAAACTTTTTGGAATTATAAACTTTGGTCTATTAAAGTCTCAGGACCATTAGATTAATCCCGATTTTCAGTTAGGAAATTTGAAAAATTATTTTAAAAAAAAAATTACCATTTTTGCCAGAATTCTTCAGCCCAACCAAATAATTTATCTTCTTCATTTATAGTGATTTTTGTCCCATCATCAAGAACCATTTCACCAGTGAAGTACCCGAAAGTATTATGACCTTTCATCTTTGCTATTCCAAGATTAAGTCCAGCTAGTTCAACATGTTTCGGTTTTAATGTCAAATTTACACGTCCGTCTGGACTAGATATTTTTAATGGAGCCTTTAAGTCATTCATATCATGTTGGTAGGTTACTACATCAAGGTGGTGCCCTTTTCCATCATATATTATCATAGATTTACTCGATTCAATACCAAAACCATAGTCGATATTAAATCCAAAATTTACTCCATTTACAATACCAGAAGCAGTGCACCATTTCCAATGATTTTTATATGGGAAAACTGCACGTGTCCAATCTAATACGCCCCAACTCCTATTTTCTTTATTGAATACTATTTCTTCATCCTTCATTTTAAGAGTTCCTGTAGCAGGCATGCACATAATTTTTACAGCATATACAAATTGAGTGGGATCTTCAAAAGGTATTAAATTTACCATGGAATCCATTTTAGGGTCTTTATAAAGGGTAAATTCTCCAGATATACCTTTTTTAGGGAAGTTTACATATAAAAGGATATTATCTCCTTCTCGTTTAAATTCCATCTTATTACCTTTTTTTGTAAATGTAAGAGGTTGTTCATATTTCCATGATTTCGGATTCCCTACTGATCCTTTGGTAAAAAGCTTTAACATCATTGCAAATATTGTTTTACCAGTATCAAAATTTGTTAAAGATAACTGTCCAACTCCCGCATATCCAATATCAAAAATATTGAGAACTAAACTATAATGATCATTATAGATTTCCCAAAAGTCCCAATCTTTTCTCCGAAATGGACCTTTTCCGATTTTTTCGCGTTCATGTATCCAATAATCATCCCTTGCCCATCCTGGTGATATTACATGACCTTCATCATTTAAGATAGGTGTGGGTTCAGTAATTTCTTCTTGCATAAGATTTATTATAGTCTGAAGTAATAAAAAAGTTTCTTAAACTATTTTTAAAATAATCCATCATTTGCATTTTTCATTAAGGCATTTAAAATTCATTTACTTTTTGGGGCTAAAGTCGGTCCTATGCATGGCAAGGAATCTAAAGTCTTCCACAACCAAGAAACGATTCTTAAAAACGTTCCAAATCCACTTCAAGTTATTAGATATCATTCACTGGTAGCAAAAGGAGACATTATACCTCAAGACCTTAAGATCATAGCTTCAGCTGATGACGGAACCATAATGGCGGTTAGACACAAGGAATATCCAATCGGAGTCGTTCATTTCCATCCTGAATCCATTAGAATGAAGCCACATGGAATGCAAATTCACAAATATTAAATTTATAATGTATTTGTAGAAAAATATAAAAAGTAGAGTTTTCTATTTTTAATTATGGCAAATGTAAAAATGAACAATAAAAGCCTTTTAGAAAAATTACAAGCTGAAATAACATTAAAAATAGGTAAAAAAATGTCTCAACAGGACATATTGGATAAAAGTATTGAATTTACTTATAATCGACTTGAGGATTTTATAAAAGAAAATATTAAACATCCTCCAATCACAGATGAATTAATCAATCGGTTAAAGAATAGTGCTATTGATGCACCCTTAGCACATCAAGATAAATCTGATGATGAATTGTTATATGGATTAAAAAGACAATAAATAAAGAGTTGGTTCATCATAGCAATTATACTTGATTCTACTTTTCTATTTGCAATTACTTTTAAAAAAGATAAAAATTTTCAAAGAGCATATGAACTTTTTAATGAATTGAAAGAAAGTGAATCTCAACCCTTACTTACAAACAATTTAGTTTTAGAAGAAACTCTAACGTTAGTAGTAGCAAGATTTAATGGCAATTCTTTTCATTTAGATAAAATTCATAAGTTATTTTGGGGAGATGACAATTTCTTTCAGATTGAATACCTAAGGCAAGAGGATTATAAAACAGTTTTTGATGATCTAAAGAAATATACAACCCCGAAGAGATTATTGAGTTCTGTTGATGCTTCTCTAATATCTTTATATCAAAAATATAACGCTGATAAAATTATTTCTTTTGATAGTCATTTTGATAACATTCTTAAAAGATTATATTAATATTTTCAGGTGAAGGCGTTC
>Ga0180433_10002629_pt1 | contig 27405 bp, 24 predicted proteins | sample SS_ome_8_FD_132980 | JGI IMG/M metagenome (GOLD analysis project Ga0180433, IMG submission 132980) | Hypersaline lake sediment archaeal communities from the Salton Sea, California, USA - SS_1_D_1 metaG | ecosystem: Environmental > Aquatic > Non-marine Saline and Alkaline > Hypersaline >... | reverse complement strand
GCACTAATCAACACATCCTTTTATCAGTTCTTAAAAAAGGCTTAGCAAAAGGATAATAGGAGATTATTATTTACATATTCCGATACATTTAAGGAGAAACAATGAGCACTAATCAACACATCCCTATAATCAGATTTTGGGTTAAGCCTTTTTTTAAAAAGGGTCAAACCAAAAAAGAAGGGTGCGCGAGGAATATACAAGCCTCGGGAGCAAGAGATGTACAAGCCTCGGGAGCGAGAGATACATCTCTCGCGCTCTCTTCTTTTGGGGTGAAGCCCTTTTTCTAAAAGGGCTTAAGAGCAAGCCCAAAAAGAGCTTGCTCTTTGTCTCTCGCTAAGGGCTCTATGCTTAAAAAATTGAATTTAAAAAAATCCTTTAAATAGAAGTATGGATATTGATTTGTCATGGGACAATTTTGAAAAATTAAAAAATGAATTTGAACATCCAGATAAAAATCTTGATATTATTGAAGAAAAAACGGAAGAAGAAGAAGAATTACAAAGAGAAATTAAAGCTAAATTGTATTTGATTAATAGTCATAAATGCTGTTATTGTAATGAAATAGCACTATTACCTAATCATTCTGATGGTGAAATTTATTGTATGTCTTGTGGTAAATCAAATGGAGATGCTTTTGATATGAACCAAGAATACAGGGGTAATTCGGATGACCCTGGAAAAACATTTGAACAGTGTAGAGTAGGTATGGCTATAAATCCAAATTTTCCGAAATCTTCTTTAAGTACTATTACATTAGGTAGAGGATATCAAAAATTTAGAGAATATGAAAGATTTCAACAAATGCCATATAAAGAAAGAAAATTACTTAAAAATTTCCAGAAAATAGATAGACAAAGTGAAGATGCTCATATCCCTTCTGCTGTTGCTGAGTACGCGAAAACGGCTTTTAAAAAATTATCTGATGATGAAAAAAGACGTGGTGAAAAAGTAACATGTGATATGGCTGCATGTGTCTATTATACTGGTATGAATAGAGATTGTAAAAAAACTAAAAATGAATTGAGTAAAGCTTTTAATATTTCAAAAAAAAAATTAACTAAAGGTTGTAATCACTTTAAAGAAACAATCTTTTTTAAAGAACCTGAATATTATCTAAAACTTAAGCCTAAAAACGAGTATTCTGTAATACAAGAAGCTTGTATTGAGCTTAATCTTGATGATAAATACTGTTTAATTGCTCAATATATCGCATTTGTTAGTATCAAATTAGAACTATTTGTTAAAATTACCCCCGCATCTATTGCTTCTGGTAGTATCATTGCTCTCCAAAAAATTTACGGTAAAATCATTGATAGAAAAAAATTAGCTAATTTTTGTCAAGTCAGTGATGTTACTGTTGGAAAAGCATATAATAGAATTTCACATTTCTTAAAAATACTTGTACCTACACCTATTTTATTTAAAATGTTCATAAATAATTATCAAAAAATTATTTTTTAGTTTTACATTTGGGTAAATCTTCAATTGTAATATTGGTGGTATAAGCAATTTTTGGTAATAGTCCTTTTGTTATAACTAATGTTAAAACTACCCATATAAAAAATAATAGAGTAGTATATACGATTGGTTTCATATCAAGTTGTTCTAAAATAAAAATATTAAAAGCTATACCAAAAAATAACATATAGCCTAAAGTTGTTAATACAACATAAGAAGTATATTCATTACCTAATTTTAACATTAAATTATGTAAGATAAAATTCACCTCCATATAAAGTTCTATCTTTGTTCATTCCGTTCATTAAAAATTTACTAAAAAATAAAAAACTTAATATTCCAAAATAAATTATATAAAAATTATTAGTTCCATTTTCATATCCTAACATGTTACTTCTCATTAATCCTAACAATAAACCACCGAAAAATGAACCAATTAATATTTCATATAAATCTTTTTCTGATAAAAATATTATATAGCCATTATTTTTACCTGCTAAATATATTAAAACAAATAATGTTATAAATGTTCCTATAAATAATCCTATTAGAATACCGTTCATTATTTTTATGTAGATTTTTTATCTAATTCCATTTCTTTTGTAATGTTTGTTTCATCTGTATTCATTGTTATATAATCTTCCCCATCTTTTAACAATTCAAATAAATCTCTACCACCATTTACAAATAAAAAGAAAAACAGTATTAAAAAACCTAAAATTATACCTTGTGTTATTGTTATTTTAGGAAAATCATCATTATACTGTAAAAATGCCCAATGTGATATTGCATATATGATAAAGGCTATTATAGATTGTATTAATATCTCCAAAATTAAATTCATTAATTCTATAAATAAAATTTTTTTCTTTAATACTCATTCGCCTAAATATACTATATTATTAGTGTAAATGGTAAAATATCCTTTAATCCTTTTAATGCATCCTTCAAAGGTTCGTACATTATTTCATTTAGTTTATCCATAATTTTATTTTTAAAAATCTTTAAATTTTCTTCTGTTATATCTTTTGGTAAAAATTGGTTTGGTATAATTTTTCTTATTATTTTATCTGCATCTTTTTTTGGTAATCTTTTTAATAAAATCATTGAAATGTCAAATTTATTTTTTACCATATTTAAATAACCAACTTCTCCTTTACCTGTTGTTTCATTCATTATATAGCGCCATTTTTTAATTATCTTGTCATTTTTAGGATGTTTTGATTTATAATTACTATTATTTATAATATTATGTCCTTTTCTAAAAAGCATTTGACTCAATAAACTTCTTATTCTTTTATATATTTTTAAATACTTTTTTTCAGCATAATTTTTATAAATGCCTAAATAATGATGATAATTTGAATTATGTAAATCTGCTTCATTCATAAATTTACCTCTTTTTGATATAAAATCCGATAATTCTGCATAATCACTTGCTTCAAATGTTTTATATTCATCTGGAAACCATACTATTCTATAACTTAAATCAAATGTTATATAGTTACTTACATCTATTTGTAAAACATATGAACTAATCACTGCATGTACCATCATCGTTTTTTCTAAAAAAACTTTTTTACCATAGTGTGTTTTATATCCTTTCATAATTTCTTCAGGTGTCCAATCGATAAAATAATAAGTTTCTAGAGCTAATATAAAATTTTGTGCGTCTAATAAACTTGGATTTTTTATTATATACCTTTTTAAATCCCTATATTCTTTATCTGATATATATTTTAATTCTAAATATTTTTTTAAAGTATTTTCAATTTCAATTGCGTCCCACTCTCTTACATTCCCCTTTTTATCAATCCAAAATGAAAATTTAAATCGTATATCCCCTGTTTTAAATGAACCAAATATTAAACCTGTACTTAACAGATATTGTACTGTTTCCTGTATTAATTTTACTATTTGTTCATTATTATTCTGATATCTTACCCATATTTCACTATCAACATCACTTATATATTCTGTTCCTTTCTTTTCAAAATGTGTATAAGAACCATGTGTTGCTGTTTTAACCTGAACACCTATTTTATCCCCTATTTTATCCAAATTTTCTATTAAATTATCTATCTTTGGTTTTACTTTAGTTTTTATAAACTCCATTATTATATATAATAAATTAATGAAGTTACAAGAATTACTTTATGACTTTTTAAATCAAAATAAAAAATGGGTCGGTACTAGATTTTTACTTACTCTACTCAATTTCCCACTAGAAGCAATTGTTATTTCTAAATTAACCGGTAAAATATTTACTGAATTAGCCACTATTAATAAAAAAAATTACTCTAATATTAAAAATGTTGCATTATATATTGTTTTTATTTATGCATTTCTTGAAATTTCTATGTCTATTAATGATTTTTATGAAACTAAATTCTGGCCTAGATTAGATACACATCTACGTCAATATATGTACGATAAAGTTATGGAAAAATCAGAAATTAATTATGATAGCGCTAAAATTGGTGAAATCACAACTAGACTTCTTAAAGTCCCTTGGTTAATTGAAACCTATTTTGAAAAAACCTTAACTTTTGTTGTACCTTTTGTTATTACACTACTTGTTATTATCATCTATATTTTCTATAATAATAAAATACTCGGTATTTTTATATCTGTGTTTTGTATAATCTATTATTTTATGTTTTATCTACTTTCTAGAAGTGGTTCTAAATTACGGTATAAACGTGAAAAATGGGAAAATATTGTTCATGAAAATATCTCAGATAAAATCGCTAATTCTATTAATATATATACTAATGGTCAAATTGATAATGAACGTAATGACCTTTTAAATCAACAAACCAAGTTTGGTAATATGGAAAAAAGATATTATATACAAAGATCCAAAATTAAATTTTATATAGGACTATTAAATATTATATTCTTTGCAATACTCATTTATCTTATTATCAAATTCGGTATTGAAGGTAAAATCTCTAAAGAACAAATGATTACACTTATGACTATCTCCCTTTTCCTTATCAAATATATTCGAATGATGTCTAGACGTGTTGTTGAAGTTTCTATGTTGCAAGGTTCATTTAATGAAATGAATAACTATTTAAATACTTTAAATAATATGACTGCTCCAAATGGTCATAAAACTAATTTTTTAAAAGATGCTAAAATAGATATAAAAAATCTTAATTTTAGATATAATAATAAATTAGAAAATGTTTTAGATAATATTAATGTAACATTTGAGCCAAAACAGGATTATATTATATTAGGACATTCAGGAAGTGGTAAAACAACTTTAGTTAAATTAATATTGGGTTTTTATGAACATAATGAGGGTACATTAAAAATAGATGGGATTGATATGAATCAAATTAATCGTCGTTATTTAAGACAACATATCTCTTATATTAATCAATCTACTACTTTATTTGATAGAACTTTAATAGAAAACATTGCTTATGGTACAGGTAAATCAAATGAATATATTAAAAAGAAAGTAAAAGGAATGAAGGTAATGCAAGTTTTTAGAGAACTTGAAAATGGTTTAAATACTCCTGTTGGTAAAAATGGTGATAGACTTTCAGGTGGTCAAAGACAAATTCTTCTTATGTTAAGAAACTATTTTAGACCTGCAAAAGTACTTATTTTAGATGAGCCTACATCTGCAATTGATAGTTATTATAAAAAATATGTTATTGAGCTTATCAATGAACTCAAAAAATCAAGAACCATTATTATTATCACTCATGACTATTCTATTGTTAATAATTTCACTCATAAAATTAAGATGGAAAATGGTAAAATTATCTCCAAATAAATCTAATTAAAAATATCTATTTATATTTTAATGAATAATACATACACTAAAAAAAATGAATATAATCTAAATTTTGACATTGTACGCTATTGTCTCCATAATAAATTAATCCATAATCTTAAAGATAAGAATATAAAATTATTACCATCAAGTAAAAAATATTACGAAAAATTATTTAACAATTTAGACAAATTAAAAATATTTAAAAAATATTTAAATCAATATAATTTTAAAAATGTAGGTACATTTATTCGTCCTAAAACCATTCATTTTATTACAAAAGAATTAAAAAATAAAAAATTATTGGTAATCGATTTTTCAAATAATAATAAAGATTATGATTTATATAAAATTGATTATAAATCGATTAATGTATTTAATCCTGATTTAAAATTATTAAACAATAAATATGATTTCTATGAAATTAAAATTTATCCATGTTTTTATTTTGATATTAATAAATATAGAAATATCAATCTTAATGTTTTAATTTACTATATCCCTATTATACTTAATCAAATGAATAAAGGTTCTAATTTTTATATTGCATTTCAAACTCTATTATTAAATGATAAATTTATTCGTATATTAAATGCACTTATTGACTGTTTCCAAGAATTTGAAATTTTAAATATGGAATATTATAAAGATTTTCCTAATACCAAATTATTTCTATTCAAAAAATATAATGGTGTTAATGTATTCCCTATTATTAATGAAAAATTTAATTTCTCTTGCATACCTACCAATTACTTTAATTTTACATATAGACAAGAACCAAATAAATTATTAAAACCTTTATTAAAAACGAAAGAATATTGTATAAAATATATTAATACATTAGTAGGAGCATTATTTACTCCATCATTTAATTATGAAAAAGCTGATAAATTCTTTTCACAAAAATATTTATCATTTGTCAAAGAAACAGTATTAACTTTAAAAAAATATAAAATTGCATATCCTTTAAAATTTAATACTATCATAAAAAAATATGATAAAACGATTATTTCACAGTTATTTTCAATTACAAATCCACTAAAATTTAAATTAATAAAAAATAATAATTCAAATAAAAGAAGAAGCGAGAATAATTTGGATATTAAAAAGTTTGAAAATTTTTTCGATATACAAGAAGAGGAAAAAGAATTACGTAGTTATAATAGAGAATATTATCCAAAAGATTTTATTTTTGCAAGTAAATTATTAGAAGATACTGACCATGGATTATCAAGATATATTAAAAATATTTATGGTTCAAAAATATCAAATTCTTTTTTAAAAATATGGGAGATTATACAAAGTTTCCCTTTTACTTTTAAAAAAGAAGAAAATTTCAAATCATTCCATTTTGCAGAATTACCCGGAAATATTATTGCATCAATTAAAAAATATAAAAAAGGTAAATTAGATTATTTAGCCGAATCACTTAACCCAAATAATCCTGAAAATATTAAAAAATATGGTAAAGATATATTTAATGATAAACAATATGGTTATATGAAAGATGAACCACATAGATGGAAATTTGGACCAAAAGATAATGATACTGGTGATATTACCGACCCTCGTATTATCCTTTATTTTCGTAAAATAAATTTAGAAAGAAAACCTAAATTAATTACTGGTGATGCTGGTCTTGAATTATCCCATTCATTATTAATTTTACAAAAATTAGATTTTGCTCAAGCATTAATGTCTATTGCTAATTCTGTTAAAGGTACTGATATTATTGTTAAACATTTTACTCCTTTTGTCAATCAAATTAAAGAAAGTAAATATGGTTCCCCTTTTTTTATTTCCTTAATCCAATTATATAAAAAATATTATGAAAAAATATATCTATTTAAACCTTTAACTTCTAATAGTGGAAGTGGTGAATTTTATTTAATTGGATTTAATGCAAAACCCATTGAAGAAAAAGAACTTTTTGTTTATCTAAAAAAACTTCAGAATTTTAAAACAAATGATATTATTACATCATATTCAGAAATAACTATGATTCAATGTTTTGATTTTTTACAAAAAATATTAATCGACATTGGATTAAGAAGACTAAGACTAGTTAATTATGTTATTACTTTTTCTAATGAAATTAAAAAACATAAAAAAGAATTAGAAAAAGTAAAAATTGAAAAATATAAAGAATGGATTGATGAATATAATTTCTCGATTGATAGTACATTATCAAATTTCAGCTAATTTTATATACTCCATTTTACTTCCATTTAATTTACTTATATCTTTACATAATTCACATATTACTTCTTTGTTATCTGTATAATATATACTTTCTGTTTTACATTTATGATTTTTCAATTTGTTATTAAATATATTTAATTCATCACTTATATTTGGCAAATTAAATATACTATCTGGATTTCTTAATAACGTGTAATAACATTTTATTACATCTCCTCTTTCAAACATATCTATTTCATTTTTATAATCTTCTAATACATTTTTATATTCCTCAATATCATATTTCCACTCTATTGTCCATTTTTCTATCTCTGATTTTTCTAATCCTAATTCTTTCAATTCACTTTCCGCAATAAAAATATATTTCTTATTTATTCTTATATTTTCTCTCAATAAATCTAGTTTTTCATAAAAAAATTCACATGGTGTTTCTAATGGCGTTAAAATATTATAACCCATTTCTTCTTTGTATTTTTTTAATATCATATTTATTTTTGCATCTTTCTGTTGTTCAAAACTTATCTTTATTTGTATTGTTTCATCAAAACCACTTAAACAATTAAATAAACGCATCAAACGACCACTTATACAAATTTTTTTCATATCAACTATTTCGGATTGTAAAACTTTAAATATATTTTTTTTATGTTCTCTACATATATTTTCAACATAATTACAAAAATATTGTAAAATTATATCTAAATTAGTATCTAAAATTGTTACAAAATTATTTTTATTAAAAATTTTTAATATTTTTGATAAATCCTTATTATTTAAATATTTATTTAAAATCTCATTTGTACTTTTCATTTTTTTATAATTTGTTTTTGATTTTATTTTTTTAAATATATCTTTACTTTGTTGATATATGTAATGATTATGAACATTTTGGCTATCTGAATAAATTGTTTTTATTTTGAGATGAGTATTAGGTAAAATATAGTTTTTGTTTTTGTTTTTGGTTTTATTTTTATGACTTATAATTACAAAAGGTAAATGATAATCTTGACCAATTGTATCAAGAAAATCAATAATTCTTTGAGAAAATTGAATAGGATTTCTTTCATAATTGAATTTTCTAATTTGTGTTAATAATAGTTCTTCTTCTGGTATTTCTTTTATTAAATTTCCTGAAATATCAAGTTTTTTAATTGAAATTGGAATATTACTAATATTTTCTAATTGATTATTTGAGAGTTTTAAGACTTGAAGACTATCTGGAAGCCTTGTTATATTTTTTATTGTATTATTACTTGCGTTAAAATATATAATACCATCTGGTAAATCACCAACAAATTCTAAATGACATCTACTTAAATTTAAATATCTTATATTTTTACATAATTTATTATAGGGAAAATATTGTATATAATTTCTTTTGAATAATAAGTAATTCCAACTATTATCAGGCATAGAACATTTGCTAAAAACTGCATTATTATGTCTTGTAAATTTAGACCAAATATAATCATGACTATTATCATTATCTTTTGAAGTAGGTATCTTTGTTTTACCATTTAATATTTTTGGTGGTTCTTTATAAACAGGAGGATTTTCAAATGTTAAAGTATATTTTGAAAAATCTAAACATTTATCTTTTTTTTGGTTGTTATTAAAATTTGTAAAATTACAAATATCTAAATACATTATTTAATATCATAATAATTTATTTAAATAAATAAATTTTCAAATCCTTATTATCTGTATTATAATATAATATATTCATATTGTCTAATTATTTCCATTTTTCATTTTTATCGATTGGTTCTGAGCTTATCTCTATACTATTTTCATCTACTTTATAATATACACTTGGCGGAATTCCTTTACGCATAAAACGAGATACTATTATTTCTTTACCATTATGAACTGCAAAATTACAAGAACTTGTTGCACTAAATTTATTTATAAAATTAAGTAGTAATGACATTGATTCAAAAATATTATTTTCTCTATAAAATTTTTTAAATAGAGCAAAACAATATTCACTATCAGTTGTTCCTTTTATTTCTTCTAAATCCCTATAATCTAAATTTTTAATAATAATTGGTTTCATTAATGGAGTTATTCCATTATGCATAAAATATAATTCCCCATCTGTAAAAGGATGGGTATCAAAATAATTTGGTTTAGTTGTAAATGGTAAAACAGCTCTTATATGAGAAAATAAAAAATTAGTTTTTAATACTTTGCTTAATTGTAAAAAATTAAGATCAGACCAAACAGAACATTCATTTTTATAAAGAACAAAATCATCGTCTTGTTTCCAGACTATACCAAAACCATCAGCATTAAAATCATGGTCTCTTTTTTTAAATCCCAATGGGGTATATCTTTTTTGATAAGATTGTTTCCAAAGTGAATTTTCACTTCCATTCAACAGTTTATTTAATTTTTTTTCAATCCCATAATATATATAAAATCTACACATAATAAAATCTATAGAATAATAATAAATGTCGAAATTTATAATTAATAATGAGATTAAAATACCCAACGATAAAAAATCATTAAATTATTTTAATCAAGGAGCATTATTTACAACTTCAACAATGGGTAGCCCTTCAATTTATCCAAATAATAGTAATTTACCTTATTCTGACATTTTTCTTATCTTAAAAAATTATAAAATAGATGATACACCTATTAAAATGAATAAAAATTTTAATACCCCTTTAGATGTTCAAAAATGGGCTATTAGTAATAAAGAAGTATCAGCCTTTACTATTTCACATAATAATAATGGTAATATGTTAATTAAGTATTTTAATGAAAATCCTGAAAATTTAAAAACAAAATTAAAAGTCATGAATGGTTCAACTGTATATATAAAAGTGCTAAATTCTTATGAAAAAACAAAATTATTAAAGAATTTTAATTTAGGTAAAGATTATATATCAAATGATTATAAATATAATTCTACACCAAAACGTAGTAAAATAGCTGAAAATTGGAATAATACATACTCAAATCTAGACATCAATCCCTATTATCTAAATCCCGGTAATCCTGATAAAAATATTTATAACAAAAAATCAATTGATATTAATATTAGTGGTGCATTCTATGAAGGAAGACATTTATGTTTTTATTTTTTTGCAGGTAATAGGGTATATTGTGTATATAAATTGGGTGAAAAGCCAATTATAAAGGATGTAACATTTTTTGGATTACCAGAAAAAACGAATATAACAGGAGCGGTAAAGATAAATCAAGATGTATATTTATTTTCACAAAATGTATATTTTAAAGTTTCAATAGAAAATGGTAGATATATGATGAATACTGGATATCCAAAATTAGCGAAGAATTGGAATATTCAGGGAAATGTGAATGCAATTTTTCATCAACCAAAGATAGGAAATTTATTTATAGTAACAGATAGTGGGGTTTTTACATTTAATTATACAGGAATAATCAGTTTAGGTTCATATCCATTAACATTATTTTCAAAAAAAAATATAACAGCAGGTTTATCATTGCAAGATAAATTATATTTATTTATAGGTAATGAGTATTATGAAGTGGGAGAAGATGTAAAGAAAGATGGGAAATTAAAAAATATTTCAAAATTGATAGGTATTGATAAGGAAGATGTTCTTAATTATTGTCCTACCCAGTTACAAAATCCACCTAATTGCCCACCTGGTTTTAATAGTTGCCCTAATGTTCAAGGACTTTGTTTTAATCCTTCTGAAAATAAAACATATAGTACCTATTTTATACCTAAATACGACTTTTGTGAAGGTATGAATAATTATATGGGTGGTACTCAAAAACCTATTGAAAATAATAGTATTAAAATGTGGTATAGAGGAAGTGGTAATTTATGTGATAATAGGGGAATGAGTGGATTATCAGGTGATGCTACAAAAAATAATTGTCCGGAAATAAATAAAGACATTCCTCCCCATTGTCCAATGGGAACGATTGAATGTCCAAAAGTTAGAGGATTTTGTTATGACCCTATTAAAAAAGGTATGTATAGTACCTATTACATCCCTCAGTATGATAAATGTCCAGAAAAAAATGATAATTCCGGTAGTACTCCCGAAAAAAGAGGAGGTATTAATGTATGGTTTAGAGAAAGTGGTATCAAATGTAAAATAAATGATAAATGTGTTCCAAAAGGGGATGAAAAGGAATATCCGAATTGTCCTACTGGTTTTATACCTTGTGGGGATAAACTAGGTCAATGTTATAATCTTGAAGATAAAAATACATATAGTACTTATTTTGATGCAGATAAAGATTTATGCCCTATTAATAACATTGGAGGAAAAAATAAACCTATTTATCAAAATAAAAAATTATTATGGAAAAGAAGTAATGGTTTAACTTGTAGTATCAGTACAAATGAATGCCCTTCATCTTCAAATCCACCTTCTTGTCCAAATGGTACAATTAAATGTAAAAAGAAAAAAGGTTTTTGTTATAATCCAGAAAAACAAGAAATGATTTCAACTTATTTTAATAAAGATACTGATTATTGTCCTTCATTAGATATTGGTAAAAAAAATGGTAATAAACCCTATAAAATAAATGGTCAAAATGTTTGGAGTAAAGGTAAAATCATCAATTGTAATTTAGATGATCCTGAAGTTGTTATAAGTGGTTATAGTCATACTATTCCTGAATGTCCTAAATCATTAGAGAAATGTGAAGGACAACGTGGATTATGTTATGATAGAGAAATTAATCAGCAATTTAGTACTTATATGTTACCAAAATATGATTATGATCCTAAAATAAGATATGGTAACATAAATAATACAAAACCTATTAAAAAAGATGGAAAGAGATTATGGTATAGACAAAATGGAGCATGTACAGTAGAAGCTTTTACAAATATAAATGAGTTAAAAAAATGTGATGATACTAAATATGGATGTTGTGATGATATGGAAACAATAAAGGAAAATGAAGAAGGAAGTAATTGTCCTAATAGAGATAGAAGAAATTGTTTATTAAAAGAACATGGATGTTGTCCTGGAACAAACATTGAAAGAAAAAAAGAATGTCCATTACATTATAAATGTACAGACAAAGCAGGAAATGTTTTATATTATTCAAAAAAGGAATTTGAGGAGAATAATATGATAGAAAATAAGAATTTGAGATGTGAATTAGTAGAAGATAGTAATTATTGTGTGAATAATCCAGAAAATTATACAATTGGTGGGAATTGTCCATTACCGATTAAATATAGTGGTTCCCCAAGTTGTGGATATAATAAAAGAATTAAAGGAGCTAAAATTTTTGGTGGAACTAAATGCGCAAAATTTCAAGAAAAAACACCTCAAGAAATATGTAATATTAATGTTTTAGGAAAAGGTGCGAATTGTAATGGAGGAATGTTATATATAAATGATCCGAAATATCAAGTAAAAAATGGTGAATGGGAAAAAATATGTCCAGGAGATCCAAATTGTGCAACATTGCTAAAAGGTAGTTACTTATGTCCTCCTTTTAACTCTTTTTCTGAAATGGCAAAAGATTATAATAAATGTATTAATGGTAACGCTTCAAGTTATATAAAAAGAAAAAAAATATTAGAAAACGGGGAATGTAAGGATTGCAATACATCATTTTATAACACTATTTTAGAAAAACCAATAAGGGAAAGTTTTACAGTTAATAGAGGATTTTTTGGTTTAAATATATTGATATTAGTATTATTATTTTCAATAATTTTTTGGCTTAAAAAAAATTGAATAAATAAATATATTCAAGAAAGGAGTATGGGAAAAGGACAGAATAAAACCGGAGGAAAAAAGGGAAAACGAGCTGGAGGTGGAAACAGAAAATATGGTGCAAATAATAAAGATGTTTTAGACATTACATCAGAACAATCTGTTGCAGAAATAATTAAACATTATGGTGGAACACCTCCAAGATTTAAGGGAATAATTATTAGTTCGAAAAATAATGGAAAAGAAGTTCGTATAGTAAAGCCGGGTTCAACACGTGGTCGTGTTCAAATGGGGGATATAGCTTTAATCGAGCGGAATATAGCAAATTCAATTTCATCAGAAAAACAGGAATTTCACATTTTAACTATTTTGCGAAAAGACCAAGTTAGACAATTAAAATTGAAAGGAGTTATTGTTAGAGAAGATAAAAATAATTATGAAGAAAATGAAGATTTTGAATTTGATGCAGAAGGCTTAGAAGAAGATATAGTACCACAACAAAGAAGATATAGTTTTTCTAGTGATGATGAATTTAATGAATTAATTGGTGAAGATAAAAAAGAAGATAGTATTATAGAAAATACAGAAACAACAGATGATAGTATTGGAACAACAGATGAAATTGTAGAAAAAATGAGTACAACAAAAGTAACTAAAAAAAAGATAAAAGAAGTTGATGATAATATTTTTGGTGATGAGGAAATTAAAAGTTTTCATAAAACGAAAGATGGCAAAATCATCGAAATTAATACTTCTGATGAGATTACTAATTTGATATGTCATACTCCACCAGTATTATCAGATGAAGAAAAAAGACAATTAAAGAAATCTCGTTACAAGTCTCCATCATTTAAAAATAAATAATTATTTTTTCTTTGGTGTAGTAAAACTAGAATAGAAACTGTATAAAGCTAATATCAACATAACAATTCCAAAATAGAAACGACTAGCTTTATCATCAATGGAAATAGCTATATTAGAACCTATAATAGTTCCAATAATATAAAATAAAATTAGAATTCCAGAAACCATAAAATTAATATGTCCGTTTTTATAATAAATATAAACAGCAAATATTGAAATAGGAGGTAATAACATACATAATGTACTTCCTTGAGCTTGTAATTGTGTAGAACATATTCCAAATAATAATAATAAAGGAACAATGATAAATGCACCACTAAATCCAAACATACTTCCTAATATTCCTCCTCCTAGTCCGATTAAAGAAGTTAATAAATGGTTTATCATTTATTATAATAAGGATTTAATTATATAAATGCGAAATAATATCAATATCATCTTTTTCTAATCTTTCTTTAACATTATTATTTAACATAAATGCTTCAAACCCATTTTCAATATCATTTGCATTTAATTTTTTTCTTTCATCTTTAGATAGTCCGAAAACTCTCTTTGAATGAGAGATTTTAGCAACTTGAAATAAGGTTTCTAAATCGCCACCGTTATATTTAAATACTTTTCTGTTTTTTTCAAAAAAGGATAATAATTTCTGTTCATTTTCAACAATTGACCAATCAGCATCATTGACTTGTTTTTTAAAAATATTAAATAGGTCATTATGATTGTATTCATCAACTTCAAAACGAAAAGGAAATCTTCTTTCTAAACCAGGATTATAATTAAAAAAGCAAGATTGTAATTGTTCTTTATAACCAACAATAATACAAATAAAATTTGTTTTTTCTTCAGATAAATTTTGATTAATTGTATCTAAACATTCCTTAGAAAAAATATCTTTTCCTTCAGGATTTCCCAATGAATAAGCCTCATCAATTAGTAAAACTCCTCCTTTAGCATTATCTATTGCTTTTTGTGTTTTTACAGCTGTTTGTCCTAAATATTCACCAATTAAATCACTACGTCTAACCTTTTTTACTTTATTATTCTTTAAAAATCCAAGTGCTGAATAAATATTAGCCATTATATTGGCTACTTCTGTTTTACCACATCCGGGTGGTCCTGCAATGACTGTATGCATCATATGAGAATTCTTTTTTTCAAAATCTTGTAAAAAATAAATTATTTGGTCTGTTATTGTCTGTTTTAATTTCTTCATTCCAATCATTGATTTAAATTTTTCTAAAATAGGTTCTAATCTATTAATTGCTTCTAAATCTATATTATACTTTTCCCCATTTTTTGCCTTGTTATTTTTTGATATATTTATTATATCATCTAAGGTATCCACTTTAACTTTTAATTCCACATATTTTAATTTTCGTGGTCTTTTTAATTTAGGTTCATTTTTTTCTTCAACATCATCGTGGAAATGACCGAGTAATAAATCTACAAATTCATCAACACTTTCTTCGTTATCAATAGTATGTTCATCTTCACTATCAGATAAACTATTTCTATTTCTTTTATTTGAATTTCTTTTTTTACTCATTTATACTCTTAATTCTGATCTTTTTAAGTAGATATAAAAAAAATGATTTTTTAATACTCTAAATACCCAAATTATAACTATGAAAGTAACATTTAATAAAACAAATATTGTACTTAAATCCCCAAATCCTGATGGAAGTTTTTATGGATTGCAAATTGAAAAAACTTGTCCCCTATTTGAATGGTTCAAATCTATGAAAAAAAATGATATTATTGAACTTTTCAACAATGAAGTTAAAGTTATCAATCGTACATTTATTGAATATAGCATTGTATATAAAAAAATACAACATGTATTACCTTTTAAATATAATGGTTATTGTAATCTTTATGATTGTCCTCTTATTGAATTGAATAATGATATAAAGGAGGATAGACGTAGAGAAATCTTAGAAGACAAGGAGTTTAAACAAATAAAAAACAAAATTACACAAGAACTATATAATGATAAAATGAGTATTATGCTAAAAAAATTAAGAATTCAATGTATAATTAATGAATTAAGAAAAAATTGATTTAAATAAAATAAGATTATAAATAATAGTATGGCTTTACCAATACTTACACAGAAAGATTTAAATGATAATATTAATAAAGGTGTGAGCGATCTTTATTTTAAAGATAAACGTGTTTTATCACAACATCATCTAAACAGCTATAATTATTTTATAGAAAACCAAATTTCGGAGATTTTAGATGAGTATAATAAAAACCAAAGAAATATAATTAAAGGTGAATACGATAAAGTCGCTGAAAAATATTTATACGAATATCATATTAAATTCGGGATTAAACCATATTTTACTAGACCTATGGTATATGATAATCAATTATCAAAACCAATGTATCCACAAGATGCGAGAGAACAGAGATTAACTTATTCTAGCATATTAAAAGTAGATATTTATCATAAGCTTGTTATTAATAATAAGGATAATGATGAAAAAACAACTAAAGAATATGAGCCATTACCACAACATACAATTGGAAAAATTCCAATTATGCTTCACTCAAATCAATGTATTTTATCGGAATTAGATCCATTAACACGTGAGGCAATGGGTGAATGTAGATATGATTTAGGAGGATATTTTGTAGTTGATGGTTCAGAAAAAATTATAGTTCAACAAGAGAGAAAAGCAGAAAATAAAATTTTTGTTTTTAAACAGAGTAAAAGTAATGCTAAATTTTCTCATATTGCTGAAATAAGTTCTATTAATGAAGATACTCCCTTTCAAATTAAAAATTGTGAAGTAAAATTATCTGTTAATGATCCTCAGACGGGACTTAAATATATTAGAGTTAAAATGCCTCATATGAGGCAAGAATTACCACTTTTTGTTATTTTTCGTGCTTTGGGAGTATTATCTGATAAAGAAATATGTGAAAAAATATTTTACAATTTAAATGCACCTGAAAACCAAAATAAATTAAAAACGATACGACCATCATTAGATGAAGCTTCAACAATTACTAATCAAAAATCGGCAATTGAATATATTTCGCGATTTATTATTATTAGTACTAATCAAATGCAATTTCAAACAAACAAATATAAATTATGGTATGTTCAAGAGACAATAAGGGAGGATTTTTTGCCACACGTGGGCGATAATCTAGAGAAAAAGGCATTTTTTTTAGGGAAGATGGTAAATAGATTATTAACAGCAATAGAGAACGATGATTATGATGATCGTGATAATTTTATGAATAAACGGGTGGATACTAGTGGTTCATTAATGGCACAATTATTTCGTGCTAATTTTATGAGTATGATTAAAGAAGTTGAAAAAGAAGCCAAAAAGGAATTAAAAAATAATAATTTAACTGAATTACAAACTGGTTTAGCTAGAAAAATTAAAAAATCTATTATAGAAAGTGGTCTTAAACACGGTCTTTTAACCGGTGATTGGGGAATTAAAACACAATTTGCAAAAAATAAAAAAGGTATTGCACAGGTATTAAAGCGTTTATCTCAGTTAGACACGGTATCACATACTCGACGTGTTCAAGCACAAATAAATAAAACATTTAAAAATGCGGAACCACATAAATTAAAAAGTACTCAATGGGGTATATGTTGTCCTGCGGAAACACCAGAAGGTTTAAATGTTGGTGTTGTAAAAAATATGGCAATGACATCATATGTAACAATTCCATCTAATTCAATTATTGTTAGAGGATTATTACAAGAATATGGAGTTATACCAATTACTGAAGCACAACCATTAAATATCTATAAATTTGCAAAAATTTTTGTAAATGGTGATATGATGGGAATTTATGAATATCCATATAATTTAACAGAAAAACTAAAAGAAAGGAGGAGAGAAGGTATAATACATCCTCATGTTTCTATTACATGGAATATTGATAGTAATGAAATATATATTAATTCAGATGCTGGTAGAATAGGACATATTCTTTTAAGAGTAAAAGATAATAAATTATTATGCGATACAAAAACCATTGAAGATATTAAACTTAATAAAATTAAATGGCATGATTTAATCATTGGGGATAATTCTTGTGTTGAGTATTTAGATGTTACAGAGTTGAATTCTTCAATGGTAGCAATTAATCAAAATGCACTTGATGAGAATAAAAAAGATAATGATGAATATTTTGAATATACTCATATGGAATTACATCCAACATTAATTGTTGGTAGTACTGTTTCAACTGTTATTTTATATGAGAGAAATCAGGCACCAAGAGTTTTATATTTTGCATCACAAGCTAAACAGGGTATTGGAATTTATGCAACAAATTACAATAAGAGATTTATGGATACAAATGCACATATAAGTTATTATGTTCAAAGACCATTAGTATCATCATATACTGCAAAATATATTAATTTTGATAAAATCCCAAGTGGTCAAAACTGCATTTTAGCGGTTGCACAACATACTGGATTCAATCAAGAAGACTCACTTATTATTAATCAAACATCTTGTGAAAATGGAATTTTTGTTACTATGTCGTATCATACTTATTTTGCTAAAGAACAAAAAAATGAAAGTGCTTTAGCTGAAGAAAAATTCTGCAAACCTGAAAAATATAATCCGGATGGTTCATTTAAAACGATTGGAATGCGCGAAGGTGCTGCATATGATAAATTAACTGAAGATGGGTATGTACCAGAAGGAACCGCTGTTGAAAGTGGTGATATTCTTATTGGAAAAGTTATTCCTTTAAGAAATACTGGCGAAAATGATGTTAAATATAGAGATAGTAGTACCGAAGTAAAACACGGTGAAGAAGGTGTTGTTGATAAAGTTTATGTTAATAAAGATGAACAAGGATTTAAGTTTATGCGCGTTCGTATTAGAACACAGCGTATTCCTGAAATCGGTGATAAATTTACATCTCGCTCTGGACAAAAAGGAACAACCGGTACTACATATACTTTCGAAGATATGCCATTTACTCGTGAAGGTATTGTTCCAGATATTATTATGAATCCATTAGCACTTCCTAGTCGTATGACTACAGCACAGTTAATTGAAACAACAATGGGTTTAGTAGGCGCAATTAATGCATATGAAATTGATGGAACAGCTTTTACAGGAATTGATGTTAATGATATATCTAAAATTTTATTATCAAATGGTTATGAACGTTATGGAACTCATGTTTTATATAACGGAAGAACTGGAGAACAAATTGCTAGTAATATTTTTATGGGTCCAACCTATTATATGCGTCTTAAACATATGGTTAAAGATAAAATTTATTCACGTGCTAGAGGACCTTATACAATGTTAACACGTCAAGCTACAGATGGAAGAGCAAGAAACGGAGGACTTAGAATTGGTGAAATGGAAAGAGATAGTATTTTATCACATGGAACTATGATGTTTTTAAAGGAAAGGATGTTTGATATGTCAGACAAGTATTTTGTTTATGTTTGTAAGAATACAGGAAAGATTGCTGCAGTTAATCCTCAAGAAGATATATATCGTTCTTTCTATGATAGTGAATCAACTGATTTTGTTAAAATTCAAATTCCATATGCTACAAAATTATTTATGCAAGAGTTAGAAGCTATGGGTATTAATACTAAATTAGAGGTTGAATAAAAAATATTATAATGAATATGGAGATATATGTTATATTCTCTGGATTATTTTTTTTGTATTTTATATTATTAAGAAAAGGTTGTTCTGAGTTAATTAGTTGTCAAGTTCAAAAATTTGTTTCTAACTCACTTATATTTAAGCATTTATTTCTGTTTTTCTCTATATTTATGCTTATTTTTATTATGAATAAATCATCATTTAAATATTATAATACAGAATTAGTAACAAGTAAAAATGATAGAAAATTAACATTTTCAGTATTAAATGAATATTTTAAGAACACTATTTTAATATATGTTTTATTTATTTTGGTATCTAAATGTGATTCGCCTTATATTGGTATTATATTCTTATTAGTAGGAATTATTATTTTTGCTCATATTTTTGAAGATATTTTTGTACAAGAAGAAGAAAATGAAAATAGATTGAATAAAATTAAATTTACTAATAAAATTTTAAAAGGATTGTATGTTATATTTATTGTATTTTTACTTTTTGGTACATTTAAATATTATCAAAGGCAATCTAAAGAACATATTAAAAACTGGAATTGGATTATTTTTTTCCTTGGAAAATGCAATAACTAATATAATAAATACATATTTTTATGATTTGGTATTTATTCCTCTAAATATTCACTATATATTTGTAGGGCTTTTTTATCTTGGGCTGATAATAGGGGATTGATTAAGTCTAGTATTAGTACAATTCTATATTTATCACCGTTATGTATTACTTCATGTTCGCAATAATCATTAAATACAAATGGTTTTTGCCAATTTATCCAACTATCTTCTACTCTCATCTTACATCCTTCTATTCCCTCATATCCTATGTGTCCAGTTAATTTAAAATTGTATTTTCCATGATGTGGTGGTATATGTGTCCCTGGCTTTAATACAGAAATTAAAGCCCAATTAAAAAAACCTTTTAATTTTTTTATTTCTTTGATTGTATTTGGTAATAATTTTTGTGCATTTTTTCCAAACTTATCTTTTTTTATAATATGATAAGATAACCATTTTTTTCCAAATATATCATTTTCTGGATCATAATGTTTTCCAATTGGAGCAAATAACTTTTTATGATTATTCCAAATATTCATTATTTCACGAGATATAATAGGGGATGTAAGGGGATGTAAATTAAAATATTGTGTCCATAATGTTTCTTTTTTTAAAGGATATTCTTTAGGTAATTTATTATTACCAATATAATTTATAATATTAGTGGTTAAACAATTATTATTTTTACAATCTTGAAGGATAAGGAATTTTTTCATATACGGTTCATCTTCAAGAGATAAAGGAAAATTAATTTTACTAAAGTATTTTAAGTAAAAAAAGGGATTAACACCAGCTAATATAATCATTCCTATTATCATTCCTATAATTGCTAATATTATCATTAGATTTTAAAATATTTTTAATACTATGTATAACCTAGGCATAATAATATTAGGATTTTTATTTTTATACGTAATCATAGGAAATAATTATTTAGAATATTCTGTATCAAAGGATTTACAGAAATTATTAAAAAGGAATATTTTTTTGAAGAGAGCAATTTGTTTTTTAACAATATTTATTTTTGTTATGTTATCATATTTTGACAAAGAAAAATCAAAGTCACCTTTATATTTATTATTTTTGACAACAATTATATTTTCACTCTATATTATATCATTAAAAGCTAAAGGTTGGACAATTGTAACAATTTGTGCTTTATTTTTCGTTATATTTTTAATTGATTTATCAAGAAAATATTATTATGAAAAATATTATGAAGATGAATTGTATAATATTATAACAAGTAATAGTAATAAACCAGATTATTTAATTTTTAGATATTTAACTATTATTGAATTAATTGTTTTATTTTTAGCCATCATTTTATTGTTTAAAGACTATTTATTTCAATAAATAAATGGATTTAATTTCATTCATTAAAGAAAATGATACTCCTGAAAAATTATCAGAAATTAAAAGAGTTCATATAGATGATTATTATGAAATTCATTTAATTTTATTTCAAAGATATTTTGATAACGAAGATTGGAATAAAATAAATATAGTGGTTAATAATCTAGTATCATTTTATCCTACATTAGTTGAAAGTCTTTTACGAAAAACATTTTTATATTATGAATTTAAAAAAAAAAATAATTTTTTACTTAAAAATTTTATGTTATATATAAATTTAAAAAACACTAAAATAAAAGAAATATGTTATAATCTATTTTTATTAAATATAGTTAAAGAAAATATATTAACAAGTACAGACATAAATGATTTAATTCAAATCATTAATTTTGAAAAAAATATATATATACTTGAAGTATTAAGAAAATTACATAAAGATTTTTCATATATCTGTCAAAATATTCATTCGAATAAACTTAATTTACTATTTTGTTGTAAATATAATAAATTTGAATGGTTAAATGATTATAATAAAAAAAAATTAGAACATCTTAAATTTATTTTACCTTTCAATGATAATATTAAAGATATTATAATTATTAAATTATTTATTATGCAATCATAATTTTAGCTTCTTCTTCTGTTATTTCTTCTGGTTTTTTATCGCTTTTTATTTTAAAAAACCTTTTTCCATACATAATACAAGGTCCATATTTAGCATTAATAATTTTGAATGTTTTAGAAAATTCTTTAATTACATTACTTTTTTTATCATCAGATAATAGGGGAATAATAACATCAAGATTTTCTAAATTTTCTTCACTAATACCCTTTAAAGATGTATTTTTATCATTCCATTTAACATAATAACCAAATTTACCTTTATTTAATATCACTTCTTTATCATTATATTTCCCTATAATCTTTGGAAATGAATTTTCTATAAAATATATTGCTTTTTCTTTATTTAATTCTTTTAAATTACAACCTTTGGGTAAAGGAATAAAGCGACAATCTTTATCACCAATTTGAATAATGGGACCATATTTTCCAATACGTGCTTTTAATGTTTGTCCATTATATTCACCTAGATTTACTTCTTCTTTAGCTATTTCTTTTTTTTCTATTTTTTGTTCATTTAATTGTATTACTTTAGGATGAAAGATTTTATAGAAACCTTTTAAAACATTTTTCCAATATTGATTACCATTAGCAATTTCATCTAATTGTTCTTCCATATGAATAGTAAAATGAGTGTCCATTAATTCATTAAAATTAGATAATAGGAAGTTACATGTAATAACACCTATTTCAGTAGGAAAAATTTTATTAATTTCTTTTCCAACTTGAAAATCAATAATATCTTCATTAATTTTATTTTTATCACAAAGAGTTAATTTTTGTAATTTTATTTTTTTACCTTCTCTAGTTTCTTTTACAACATATCCTCTATCAAATAGAGTTCCCATAATTGAAGCGTAAGTACTTGGGCGACCTATTGCAGTATCTTTTAATTTTTTAATTAAAGTAGCTTCGGAATAATGTTGAGGAGGATTAGAACATTTCTCATTTCCAATTATTTCTTTTGGAAAAACCTTTTCTTCAAGTTTAAAATAAGTAAATTTATCAATAGTATTTTTATTTTCATTTTCGGTTTCTTCTTCTTTGAATACTTGATAAATTTTCATATAACCATCAAATATTATTTCCTCTGCTTTTGCTATAAATTTTTCTATACGAGTTGAAATACTTATATAAATAACTGTATCTCTTAATTTTGCATCTGACATTTGTGAAGCAACTGTTCGCTTCCATATCAATTCATATACTTTTTTTAGTTTTGTTTCCATATCAATTGATTCATTAAGAATTTTAGTAGGACGAATACATTCATGAGCCTCTTGAGCACATTTTGTATTTACTTTAAAATTACGTGCTTGATGATATTTTTCCCCATATTTACTCATAATATATTCTTTTATCTGTTTTTTAGCATCATTTGATAAATTAACCGCATCAGTTCTATGATAAGTAATATGTCCCGCTTCATATAATTTCTGAGCAATTGACATTGCTTCTTTAGATGACATACGGAATTTATTACTACATTCTTGTAATAAAGAAGAAGTAGTAAAAGGAGCTGGTGGTTTTCTTATTTTATCAATTATTTTTATATCACAAATTTTAAAATTCGCATTAATACAATCATTTAAAAACTTTATAGTCTCACTTTTTATTTTAAATTTTTCATTTAATTCTGCTTTAATAAAATGCTTTTTAGTTTTATCATAAAAAATACCTAATACTTGCCAATAAATATCACCTTTAAAATCTTTACATTCATTATCTTTTTCTATAATCAGTTTTAATACAACAGATTGAACTCTTCCAGCACTTAAACCGGTTTTTACATGTTTCCATAAAATAGGTGAAATTTCAAAACCTACTAATCTATCTAGAAATCTTCGAGCTTGTTGAGAATTTACTAAATCCATATTTAGAAATTTTGGATTTTTTACAGCATTTAATATTGCTTGTTGTGTAATTTCATTAAATATAATTCTTTTAGTTGTATTTACATCTAATGATAAGATTTTACATAAATGCCATCCGATTGCTTCTCCTTCTCTATCTGAATCACTTGCAATAATTACTTCATTACAAGTTTTAGCTATATCCTTTAATTCCTTAACTTGTTTTCCTTTTGTAATAATATATTTACCTTCAAAATTATCTGTATCTATACCTGTTTCTTTTGGTGGTAAATCCCTTAAATGACCATAAGATGCCTTTACTATATAATCTTTTCCTAAAAATGAATTAAGTTTAGAACACTTTGCGGGAGACTCTACTATTACTAGTGACTTCATATTATTTCTAAACCTATTTTTTATTATTCATTTTTTTTATATACCATATCATAAAAATGGGTGACAAAAATATTAAAATATATAAATAAAATGTTTTTGATGAATAAATTATATTACTAGTTAATGGTATTATATTATTTTTATCTCCAAAACAACTTAATTTCCTAATATACTTTTCAAATAAATTATTTAAATTATTGTCTGTTTCTAAACACCATTTTTGGTCAAATAAAATTGGCGAAATTCCATACATACGACATTTTTTAGAATAAAGTTGGTCAATATGTTCAAATGAATTATTTGAAGGTTTATAATTATCTTTTAATATTTTATAAACCTTTTTATATGTACTTCTTTGAATTGCATAACAATGTGTTAAACAAGCACGTATTCTATATATATTTGGCTCTATTTTTGATGATAATAAATTATCTGTAAAATGAATACCATTCATTGATGAACATATAGTATAACCAAATGAGAAAATATCCCATTTTTTATTATTATTGATGAAAGAGATAGATTTATTGAATAAATCAGATGAGAAATCTTTTGTTGGTTTTAAATCATCTTCACAAATGAGTACATAATTAAAATTATGAATGATACAATATTGTATTACCATCATATGAGAATGATAACATCCCCATGTTCCACCATTTGGATGAGGTTTTGCATAAAAGAATTCAAATTTCCAACCTAATTTATCCATAATATTTTTACAATATTTTTGTCTATTTTTATTTTTTTCCATTGTGATTACAATAATTTTATCAAATATCATTACATTTTTATAGATATTATTTAAAAAATTATAGGTTATAATATGAATAAAATATTAAATGCGCCATATGATGTTAGAGGTGAATTACCAAATTTAGCTTCAAAATTAGAAAAAAAGGATAAAAAAATAATTTATTGTAATATTGGAAATCCACTAGCATTAGAACCAAATCCTATTATTAAATATAGGGAATTTATTTCCAATCAGATATTATTAAATTCAAATGAAAATATAGTATTAAAGGATATAGGTTCATATTCTCCATCAATTGGTTTTTCCCAAATTATTAATTCTGTTCAAGATTTTATAAATACTAGAGATAAATATATTTATAAAAATGAAATTAATTATTTAACAAATGGTGCTACAGAAGGAATAAATACTATTCTTAAAATATATTTATGGAATGAAAAGGATGTTATTCTTCTTCCTAAACCTGCTTATCCGATATATCATGCATATGCTGATATTTTTGGTTCTAGTGTCGAATATTATGATTTGGATGAAAACTGGAAAATTAATCCATTAAATATTCTAAATAAAATCAATTATATTAAAAAATTAGGAAAAAATGTTTCTCTATTAGTTGTTATTAATCCTAATAATCCAACTGGTAGTATTTCTTCTTATAATCAACTAAAAGAAGTTGCTCTAATTTCTCAAAAATTTTTTATACCACTTATTGCTGATGAAGTGTATATGGAAAATGATTTAAATAACCAATTTATATCTATGAGAAAAATATTTATTCAAAATAATATTAAAAATAAATTATATTCTCTTCATAGTTGTTCTAAGGGATTTATCGGTGAATGTGGATTTAGAGGAGGTTATATTAATGCATTAAATTTAGAAGAAATAGATAAATGTACAATAGAGAAATTATTAAGTATGAGATTATCACCTAATTCAATAGGTCAATTAATGGTATATGCAATGACAAAATTAAATAATGATCAAGAAGTAATAAATCAAATTAAAGAGAAAAAGGAAAAATATAAAGAAAAATTGGAATATTTATATAGGGAATTAAATAATATCAATTATAAATGTGTAAAACCAGAAGGAGCAATGTATATATTTCCAAAAATTCCATATATAAAAAGAATAAATGAATTATCAAAGAAAGAAAATAAAGAATATGATTTTATATGGTGTCGAGAATTCTTATTACAAACAGGTGTTTGTTTAATTCCCGGATCAGGATTTAGAAAAAGTGGATATTTTAGAATGACCGTTTTACCAACTCTTGAAGATTTACAATATTTTATAAAAAGTTTAAAAAGTTTTAAGTAATAATTATTATGGCATCTATCAATTACTATAATAATTATTCTTTTATTGACTTAAATATTAAAAAATATCTTGATAAATTTATTATAAAAACTTTAATAGAAATTAGTGAATATAAATTTAAAAATTTAAATAATTTTTTTTATAATTTTGAAGTAGAAATAGCTGAAAAAATTTGTGAGATTTTACAAAAAGAAATTAAAGTAAATCAAATCATTTTTGATGAAGAATTATTTGAAAATATAGAAAAATATATATTTACATATTCTACAAATCATAAATTAAGAATAGCAAATATAATTAATTATTTAGTTTCTGAAATTTTAGAAAATAAACCATCTTCCTTTTTAGAATTTTATGAATCAATTAAAAAAGATAAAGGATTAAATTCATTAAATATTGTTTAACCCAAAAAATAAATTTAAATATTTAAAACTTATTTTTAATCCCTATTATCTAACTTTAAAAAAGTTAATAGAAATATTTATTATATTTTTAATTTTTAATTCCCTATTATCTAACTTTAAAAAAGTTAGTTGAAAAGGATAATAGGATATTTATTACTTATTATTTTTAATTTTTAATTTTTAATTTTTAATTCCAATCTCTATTATCTAACTTTAAAAAAGTTAGTAGAAAAGGATAATATAATATTTATTACTTATTTTTATTTTTGTTTATTAAATTTTGTTTATTAATTTCCCTATTATCTATCTTTAAAAAAGTTAGTAGAAAAAGATAATAGAATATTTATTACTTATTTTTATTTTTGTTTATTAATTCCCTATTATCTGACTTTAAAAAAGTTAGTAGAAAAGGATAATAGGATATTTATTACTTATTATTTTTAATTTTTAATTTTTAATTTTTAATTCCAATCTCTATTATCT
>Ga0180433_10002628_pt1 | contig 27414 bp, 30 predicted proteins | sample SS_ome_8_FD_132980 | JGI IMG/M metagenome (GOLD analysis project Ga0180433, IMG submission 132980) | Hypersaline lake sediment archaeal communities from the Salton Sea, California, USA - SS_1_D_1 metaG | ecosystem: Environmental > Aquatic > Non-marine Saline and Alkaline > Hypersaline >... | reverse complement strand
CGATAGCGAAGAGGACACACCCGTTCCCATACCGAACACGGAAGTTAAGCTCTTCAGCGCCGATGGTAGTTGGGGTGATCCCCCGCGAGAGTAGGACGCTGCCAGGCTTTTTATATTATTAATATTTACTTAAGTACTTGCTTCACCTAGAAATTTAACACAATAAAAATATCGTCGCGGGGTGGAGCAGTCTGGTAGCTCGTCGGGCTCATAACCCGAAGGTCGCAGGTTCAAATCCTGCCCCCGCAACCAAAAATGCTATAGGCATAATATTTTGGTCCCGTGGTGTAGCGGTTAACATGCCTGCCTGTCACGCAGGAGATCGCGGGTTCGATTCCCGTCGGGACCGCCATTACCATAATTTTAGAACTTAAACGAAACACGATTGTTTCGTTTTTTTATTTTAATAAATATAAAATTCATGCCACAGTGTTGTAATTGCTGTGGCATTTTTTAGTATCCTTAACTACTTAAGAAAATGTTTTGGTCAAACGAAATAAAAGTTAAAACATGCTTTTTACAGTATAAATTTGCATATTAAATAGCATAATGTCAAAACACGAAATAATTAATTTAAATCGCTAAAATAAAGTGTTAAAACGCTAAATTGAAAGTGAAATAAAGTGAAAAATACAAGGTTGTTTACCTTATTTCGCAGTTCGCATATATTAATGATCATAATGTACATACTTATTCTATAAACAAAAAATTTCATCATATTTTTGAAAATAGTTAAGTAAATGATAAAAGGTTGGACAAACTGATAATATACGATAAACTAAATCAGAGGACTTTTTCCCTTAGGTTTATTCCTAGGGATTTTTTTATCAATTAACTTAGATATAATTTATTTTGAAATTCTCTCGCAAAAGGGGAATTAAAGCTCCTTGTGTGATACTCTTCTAAGTATATTTCGCATGAGCAGCTTTTCTCACACGAATCTAACAATTTTAGATAACTCTACATTTTCACAGAGCCTAAAAACATATATCGTATTATTTAAATTAAATTGATGAAAGAGGATGAATATGTCCATTCAGGATGAATTTGAATTTATTCAGAACATCCGTCCGACACAAAAGTATAGAAAAAATTTAGTTGTTGGTATTGGTGATGATGCAGCTGTTATAAGTCCAGCAGAAAATTATGAACAAGTAATTTGTATAGATACTATGGTGGAAGGAATACATTTTACGAAATCAACAATGTCGCCATTTGATGTTGGTTATAAAAGTGTAGCCATTAATCTTAGTGATATTGCTGCAATGGGGGCTATACCTAAATATTATTTAGTTTCGATTAGTATCCCACAAAGTTGGAGTCAAAATGAGCTTTATGAACTTTATGAAGGCATGAATGAAATTGCAAATGAATTTCGACTCGATCTTATCGGTGGTGACACCGTTTCGTCTAAACATCAATTAGTTGTTACTGTTACCGTTATTGGTGAAGTTGAAAAGGGAAAAGCTGTGTTGCGTCGTCAGGCGAAACCTGGTGATGTCGTTTTTGTTACTGGAACATTAGGAGATTCTGCTGCAGGTCTACATTTATTGCTACATCAAGAAAAAAACAGCATTACGAACGATGATTATCAGTTTTTAGCTTTTAGACATCAACGTCCTTCTCCAAGAGTAAAGGTCGGAAGAGAAGTTTCTAAACTAGAAAGAGCTAGTTTAAATGATATAAGTGATGGAATTGCTAGTGAATTAAATGAAATTGCAGAAGCAAGTAATGTTTCCATTCTTATTCATCATCATTTGCTACCTTTAAGTGATTCACTGCAAAAATTTCAGTATGAATTCATGTATGATTGGGTTCTTTTTGGAGGAGAAGACTTTGAATTAGTTGGAACAACTTCTAAAGAATCCTTTGAAGTTTTAAAACAAGCGTGTGAAAAAGAAGGAATACAAATTACTCAAATTGGTGAAGTTCTACACTCTGAAAATGTTGGCGTTATAATAAATGTCAATGGTAAGCATGAGGTTTTACAAAAACGAGGATATAATCATTTTAAAAAAGGTGATTAAATGGAACAGTTTGAATTTCTTTCAAAAAGTCCAGAAGATACTGCACAGTTAGCTGAAAAAATAGCACAACTAGTAACACCAGGTGCTGTCCTTACATTAGAGGGTGATCTTGGAGCTGGAAAAACAACCTTTACTAAAGCTCTTGCAAAAGGACTAGGTATTTCAAGAAATGTGAATAGCCCAACATTTACAATTATTAAAGAATATCGTGAAGGTCGATTACCTCTTTACCATATGGATGTTTATCGTATTGAAGATGGAGAAGAAGACTTAGGATTTGACGATTATTTTGAGGGTGATGGTGTTACAGTAGTGGAGTGGGCACACTTAATTGAGCATCAGCTTCCAGAACAACGTTTAGATATTTCGATAAAATATATAGAAGGAAACAGCAGAAAAATCATTCTAAAACCATATGGTCAACAATATATAGATTTGTGTAAGGAGTTATTGAAAGATGACAGTCCTAGCTATTGATACTTCCAATTACGTATTAGGTGTTGCTTTAGCTAACGATTCCCAAATGATTGGGGAATTTACGACAAATTTAAAGAAAAATCATTCTGTTCGAGCGATGCCAGCAATAGAACACCTAATGAAAGAATGTGACGTAAAGCCTGAACAGTTAACAAAGGTTGTTGTTGCAAAGGGACCTGGATCATACACAGGAGTCCGTATAGGTGTTACAATTGCCAAAACGATTGCTTGGGCGAGAAATATACCACTTGTTGGTGTATCGAGTTTAGAGGTTTTAGCAGCAAACGGACAGTATTTTAATGGCTATATTTGTCCTGTTTTTGATGCACGAAGAGGACAAGTCTATACAGGATTATATCAGTATGAACAGGAATTAAAAGAAATCATAAGTGATCAAAACATTCTTTTAAGTGACTGGCTTTCTCAAATAAAAGAAATGAATAAGCCGGTATTATTTTTAGGGAACGATGTTTCACTACATAGGGAAGCAATTCAACAAATACTTGGAGAACTAGCTGTGATTGGAGATATTTCATTACACAATCCACAACCTGCAAAGCTTGTTCAAATTGGGATGAAACGTGAAGCTGGAGATATCCATCAATTTGTCCCAAACTATATTCGAATGGCTGAGGCGGAAGCAAAATGGTTGGAACAACAGAGAACATCAAAATGAATGAATCGAATGAATTAAGGATTCGCAAAATGACGGTTGAAGATATTGACCGAGTTTATGAAATTGAACAAAAATCTTTTCCCAATCCTTGGACAAAACAATCTTTTTTTCAAGAGCTTACACAAAATCAATTTGCTCATTATTTTATCATTGAATATGAAAATATAATCGCTGGGTATTGTGGTATGTGGATTGTCATGGAGGATGCTCAAATAACGAACATTGCCGTTTTTCCAAAATTTCGTGAAAAAAAACTAGGTGAAAAATTGCTGTCATATGTAAAAGATTTTGCAAAAGAAAAAGGAGCATACCATATTTCATTAGAAGTTCGTGTTTCTAATCAAATAGCTCAAAACCTCTACAGAAAGCTTGGTTTTGAAGTCATTGGAGTTCGAAAAAACTATTACACTGATAACCAAGAAGATGCTTATATAATGTGGGTGAAATTATGATGAGTCAAAAAGATCGATATATTTTAGGGATTGAAACAAGCTGTGATGAGACAGCGGCTGCCATCATTAAAAATGGAAGAGAAATTGTTTCCAATGTTGTTGCTTCTCAGATTGAAAGCCATAAACGATTTGGTGGAGTTGTACCTGAGATTGCTTCACGCCATCATGTTGAACAAATTACGATTGTCATTGAAGAAGCAATGAAGCAGTCAAAATTAACATTTCAAGATTTATCAGCTATAGCTGTTACAGAAGGACCTGGTTTAGTTGGAGCCTTATTAGTAGGAGTGAATGCAGCGAAAGCTTTAGCTTTTGCTCATCAATTACCGCTAATCGGTGTTCATCATATTGCTGGTCATATTTATGCCAATCAGCTTATAACTGAACTTAAATTCCCTCTTATTGCTCTTGTTGTGTCTGGTGGACATACAGAGCTTGTGTATATGAAAGAACATGGTCATTTCGAGGTTATTGGTGAAACATTGGATGATGCAGCTGGTGAGGCATATGATAAAGTGGCACGTACGCTAAATCTCCCATATCCAGGTGGTCCTCACATTGACCGTCTAGCCCATGAAGGAGATGACAATATCGAATTGCCGAGAGCATGGCTTGAAGAAGGATCTTATGATTTTAGCTTTAGTGGACTAAAATCAGCTGTTATTAATACCCTTCATAACGCATCACAAAGAGGGGAAACGGTTGATCCAAAAGATTTAGCGGCTAGTTTCCAAGCGAGTGTAGTGGATGTTTTAGTAACAAAAACAGTTCGTGCTGCTGATGAATATAAGGTCAAGCAGGTTTTATTAGCTGGAGGAGTCGCAGCTAACAAAGGGCTAAGAACGGCATTAGAACAAGCATTTGCTCAAAAAGAGGATGTTGAACTTATTATTCCACCTCTTTCTTTATGTACAGACAATGCAGCCATGATAGCTGCTTGTGCAGATGTTCTATATCAAAAAGAATTATTTGGTGATTACAAAATGAATGCATATCCAGGATTAGAATTAACCACATATAAATAACTAGATAAGTTGAGACTGTCCCTATTCAAGAGTGTCTGTTTTCACAAGTTTTTATCAAACTCTTGCAGGACAAGTCTCTTTTTTTATAGGTAAAAGAGGTTTAATTTGTGGATAATCACATTTTATTCACAACTTATTAACATAAACCTGGATTACTGTGAATAACGCTTTCAAAATTGATGATAAAAGGTATGTAAATCTTGTGAATAATGTGGATAAAATTCATTTTATTTGTGGATAGTGTGAATAAATTCAATAAAATACTGAAATTTAAGGACTTTCCTTGTGGAAAAAAAGAGGTTGTCCACCTCGTATTTGACGACATATGGTCAAAATCGATTGGACAACCTCATTCTTCTAATAATGTCTCCCATTCTTGTAACAACAGTTCTAGCTTTTCTTTTAATTTTTCATTTTGTTCATTAATTTCTTTTACACGTTCATAGTCTTGATATACTTCTGGATCACAGAGTAATTCCTCGTTTTTCTCTAATTCACTTTCAATATTGGCTATTTCATTTTCAAGTTCTTCTATTTTTCGTTGTCTTTGTCTTTCTTTCTTTTTTAACTCTTTTTCCTGTTGATAAGATTGCTTCCCCTGATTTTGAGTTGTTTTTATAGAAGCCTCATGAACATTTGACTCATCCAGCTTTTTCAATTCTTCCATTTCTTCTTTTTTCGCAATGTAGTAATCATAGTCTCCTAAATAATCCGTTAAGCCTTCCTTTGATAACTCGAATACTTTTGTCGCTATACGGTTTATAAAATAACGGTCATGAGATACGAATAAAATCGTTCCTGGATAGTCAATCAAGGCATTTTCTAAAATTTCCTTACTGTCTAAATCTAGATGGTTCGTAGGTTCATCAAGAATAAGAAAATTTGATTTTTGCATCATTAATTTGGCTAGTGCAAGTCTAGCCTTTTCGCCTCCACTTAAGGAAGAGACGTTTTTTAATACATCATCACCGGAAAAGAGGAAGTTTCCTAAAACGGTGCGAATCTCTTTTTCTGTTTTATCAGGGTAGTCATCCCATAATTCATCTAATACACGTTTATTAGAAGTTAAATCAGATTGTTCTTGATCGTAATAGCCAATCGTTACATTGGTACCAAACTGAAATTCACCTGAAAATGGTATTAATCGATTAATAATCGTTTTTAATAACGTTGATTTTCCAATACCATTTGGCCCAACTAGTGCAATGGAATCCCCTCTTGTTATGAAAAACGTAACATTCTCGATTATAGGATTTTGTCCGTCATAAGATATGGAAATGTCTTTTGCTTTTAATACATCATTTCCACTTTGTTTTTCAATTTCAAAAGAAAAGTTAGCTGACTTTTCATCACCTTGAGGACGGTCTATTACATCCATTTTTTCAAGCATTTTTCTTCTACTTTGTGCTCGTTTGGTTGTGGAAGCTCTAGCTATATTCCGCTGAATAAAATCTTTCATTCTTGCTATCTCTTCTTGCTGCTTCATATATTGCTTAAGCTCTTGTTCATATTTTTCTGCTCTTTGCTCTAAATAACGACTATAGTTTCCAACGTATTTTGTACATTTTGTTCGTGAAATTTCATACACAATATTGACTACTTTATCTAAAAAGTAGCGATCGTGAGAAACGATAAGAACAGCGCCGTTGTAATTTTGTAAGTATAGTTCAAGCCATGTTAATGTTTCAATATCTAAATGGTTGGTAGGCTCGTCTAGTATTAATAAATCAGGCTTGGTTAATAATAATTTCCCAAGAGCTAGACGAGTTTTTTGTCCTCCGCTTAAGTTTGAAATGGGAGTTTCATAATTATATTCTTGAAATCCTAATCCATGTAAAATCGAGCGGATATCGGCTTCGTATTGGTAGCCTCCACGTTCCGTAAATGTATGTTGCAGTTCATCATATTCTTTCATTAATCGTTCAAATTCTGTTGAATTGGATGAAGGGTCTGTGCTTGCCATTCTTTCTTCCATTTTCCGCATTTTTTCTTCCATTTGCCGGAGGTCAGAAAAAACAGTCAGCATTTCATCCCAAATATTTTTAGAGGATTCCAACCCTGTATTTTGGGCAAGATATCCAATAGATATATCTTTTGGTTTGATGATTTCCCCCGAGTCATAGGAATACTCCCCAGATATAATTTTTAATAAAGTAGACTTTCCTGCACCATTTCGTCCAACGAGTGCAATTTTATCATTCATTTGAACTTCTAGTTTTATATTCGATAAAATAAGATCAGCACCAAAATATTTTGTAATATTGTTAAGCTGCAAAAGAATCATATATTTCACCTCAAACTTTACTAGGTATAGTGTAGCTTAATCCTAAATAATGGGCAAATATAGAATCACTGTTCCTGAATAGAGAAAATGTGACAAGAAATTGTAACATTCAACCAACAGACAGAAGAAAGAAAATAGTGTATAGTTCTTTATATAAGGGGAGTTTTGGATGAGTGATTTTACCCATTTTAATGACCAAGGCCGAGCAAAAATGGTTGATATTTCTGAAAAAAATGATTCTATTAGAACAGCTGTAGCGAAATCCAGCGTTATTGTCAATGAAGAAGTATATGAAAAAATCGTTAAAAAAGAGATTGCAAAAGGGGATGTATTATCGGTTGCACAAGTTGCTGGTATCATGGCAGCAAAAAATACACCCATGATTATACCGATGTGTCATCCAATTCCTTTAAAAGGTATTGATATTAATTTTCATTGGAATATTGATGAAAAGAATTATATACTAGAAATTGTTGCAAAAGTAAAAACAAAAGGTGCAACAGGTGTAGAAATGGAAGCGCTCACGGCTGTCTCCGCTTGTGCTCTAACCATTTATGATATGTGTAAAGCGTTGGATAAAGGAATTATTATTGGACCTACTTATTTAACCGAAAAAACAGGTGGAAAAAGCGGAGATTACAAACGGGAAGGTTCTGTTTTGTAAGATTGTGGGGGATAAAAATTGAATCAGGATCAAATAAAGATACCTCAAGCAACAGCGAAAAGATTGCCGCTTTATTATCGATTCTTACAAAATTTACATGCTTCTGGTAAACAGCGTGTTTCGTCAAAAGAATTAAGTGAAGCCGTAAAAGTAGATAGTGCAACGATTCGACGAGATTTTTCTTATTTTGGTGCACTTGGAAAAAAAGGCTATGGATATAATGTGAATTATTTGCTATCCTTTTTTCGAAAAACATTAGATCAAGACGAATTAACAAAGGTGACATTAATCGGAGTCGGAAATTTAGGAACCGCATTTTTACATTATAACTTTATGAAAAATAACAACACACAAATAACAGTAGCTTTTGACATTGACAAAGAAAAAATTGGGAAAGAAGTAGGAGACGTACCTATATATCATTTAGATGATTTAGAATCACGTCTTCCTGAAGATGTAACAGTGGCGATTTTAACGGTTCCAGCAAATAGTGCACAAGCCATTACAGATCGATTAGTAAAAAAAGGGATTAAAGGAATATTAAACTTTACACCTGCTCGGTTAAATGTGCCAAAAACGATCCGCATTCACCACATTGATTTATCAGTAGAATTGCAGGCATTAGCATACTTTTTAAAAAATTATCCGTCTGAATAACCTTCTTAAGGGGGTGTTACGATGAATATTGGATTAGGAAGCTTTTTGTTAATCGTTATTGTTGGTTTACTTATTTTTGGACCAAAAAAGTTACCTGAGCTAGGAAAAGCAGCAGGAGATACATTAAGAGAGTTTAAAAAAGCAACAAAAGGCTTAGCTGATGACGATGACGATTACAAGAAATCTGAAAAGTAAGATAGGATGAGTTCCTATGAATGAAAAACAAATGTCTGTTTTAGAGCATATAGAAGAATTGCGAAAACGGCTGATTATGGTAGTCGTTTTCTTTTTCATTGCTGTCATAGGGGGCTTTTTCTTAGCAAGGCCTCTCATTTTGTATTTGCAGCATACCCATGAAGCAGAGCAATTTGCCTTAAATGCATTTAAACCGACAGACCCGTTAATGGTTTATATGCAGTTTGCTTTTATTATTGCATTTGTTCTGACTTCACCTGTTATTTTATATCAGCTTTGGGCTTTTATTAGTCCAGGCTTATATCCGACAGAGCGTCGAGTCACATTAAGTTATATCCCAATTTCAATAGGGCTTTTTTTACTGGGAATATCCTTTTCTTATTTTGTACTATTTCCTTTTGTTATTGAGTTTGTCATTCAAATTTCAAATGATTTAGGAATTAACCAGGTGATTGGAATTAATGAGTATTTTCGCTTTCTTTTACAGTTAACATTACCTTTTGGCTTACTGTTCCAATTACCTGTTGTCGTGATGTTCTTAACACGATTAGGGATCATCACTCCAATGTTATTAGTAAAAATAAGAAAGTATGCATATTTTGCTTTATTGGTTATCGCAGCTCTTATTACACCACCTGAGCTGATTTCTCACTTAATGGTTACAGTTCCACTTTTCATATTGTATGAAGTAAGTATTTTTATTTCTCGATTTTCATACCGAAAAGCCCTTTTATCACAAATGAAAGAGGCAAACGAAAACGGCGTGGATTAAACCACGCCGTTTATTTTTTCGTTTTTTTCATTTTATAAGAGAAAGCAAACATTCGAATCGAAACAGCAAAATCAAAAGTTGCTAAAAGCATTAAAATGATAGTTGGGATACTCCAAATCGTATCTTCTGCGGTGTTAATGGCTAAATAGGTAAATAAAATTCCCATAACAAAGTAAAATAAACCCATGGAATTAGGATTAAACCTCATTCTTAGATGCCTCCAATAATACTTTGAATTTGCTCCATTTGCTTCATCATTTCTTCAATTTCATCAATAAATAATGTTTGAATGAGAACAACAATTGTATTCATCATAATATGAGCAAAAATAGGGACAGTAATTCGGTTCGTTCTCACGTATAAGAAAGCAAATGTGAATCCCATTGATGCATACAGTAATATGTGCTCTGGCTCGCCATGTACGATGGCAAATAAGAAAGAGCTAATAAGTGCCCCAATAAAAAAATTTGTTCTTTTATAAATAACACGAAAAATAATCTTTCGAAAGATGATTTCTTCGAGAATCGGGCCGATAACGGACGTGACGACAATTAATAAAGGAGTCGTCTTAATTAAATCAACGATTATTTTTGTATTTTCAGATCCAGGCTCAATTCCGAAGAGATGTACTTCGATGTTTGCAGCAATTGTTTGGACAAAAAGGGCAAGAAATACTCCTCCAATCGCCCAGCCTACTGCTGATTGAATCGATGACCTCTCCTCATTCCGCTCAACACTTTTTAACTCATTACGTAAAAGAAATAAAATGATAATTAGAGCAAGTGTAAAGCTAAAAATGGTCCAATAAGATTGGGCTTTGTATGCTGCAATATTCGGATTTGGATCTGAACCGATTCCTAAAAAGAAAAGAAGAGGAACACCAACAAAAACAGATATCTGCATAATGACATAAGTTAGAATGATCCACCAATAATTCTTTTTCACACATACTTCTCCTTTTCAAGTATTGTGTCAAATAAAATCGAAGCTTTTCAGTGAACAATTTCCTTGTTATATGGTACCATTGTTTTGGATAGCTTGCGAAACAAAAGTCAACCCAAAAGTTTCACTTTATTTTATCACAACTTTTATGAATTGATGATTAATTTTCCATTTATTTAGGTATAATCTTTAAAGGATACATAAAAAATATGTCGAGTAATTTAGGAAAAAATTTTGGTATTTATACTTGAAATTGCAAGAAAGTTTCTATAATATAATAATTGTGTTAGCACTCAAGTTAGATGAGTGCTAACAATAAAGTAAAAATCTCAATAAAATTTGAGGAGGTTGTTTCACTTGTTAAAGCCATTAGGTGATCGCGTAGTTATTGAACTTTTGGAAACTGAAGAAAAAACAGCAAGTGGTATTGTTTTACCTGACACTGCAAAGGAAAAGCCTCAAGAAGGTAAAGTTGTAGCAGTAGGTACAGGTCGTGTACTTGATAGCGGTGAGCGTGTAGCTCCAGAAGTAAAAGAAGGCGATCGCATCATCTTCTCAAAATACGCTGGTACTGAAGTGAAATACGAAGGTAAAGAATACTTAATTTTACGTGAAAGTGACATTCTAGCTGTTATCGGTTAATTATTAGAGAACAGTTATATATCATAGACCAATAAAAATTTTTGAGGAGGTTTGCATCATGGCAAAAGATATTAAGTTTAGCGAAGAAGCACGTCGTGCGATGCTACGCGGTGTTGATTCTTTAGCAAATGCAGTAAAAGTAACTTTAGGACCTAAAGGTCGTAACGTAGTATTAGAGAAAAAGTTCGGTTCTCCATTAATTACAAATGACGGTGTAACAATTGCAAAAGAAATTGAATTAGAAGATTCATTTGAAAACATGGGTGCAAAATTAGTTGCAGAAGTTGCAAGCAAAACAAATGATGTTGCTGGTGACGGTACAACTACTGCAACTGTATTAGCACAAGCAATGATTCGTGAAGGTCTTAAAAACGTTACTGCTGGTGCGAACCCTGTAGGTGTACGTAAAGGTATTGAAAAAGCAGTTGCTGTTGCGACTGAAGAATTAAAAGCTATTTCTAAGCCAATTGAAGGTAAAGAGTCTATCGCTCAAGTTGCTGCTATTTCTGCGGCTGACGAAGAAGTAGGTCAATTAATCGCAGAAGCTATGGAGCGCGTAGGTAACGACGGTGTTATCACAATCGAAGAATCTAAAGGCTTCAACACTGAATTAGAAGTTGTTGAAGGTATGCAATTCGATCGTGGTTACGCTTCTCCATACATGGTAACGGACTCTGACAAAATGGAAGCAGTTCTTGATAATCCATACATCTTAATTACTGATAAGAAAATCTCTAACATTCAAGAAGTATTACCTGTGTTAGAGCAAGTAGTTCAACAAGGTAAACCATTATTAATCATCGCTGAAGACGTTGAAGGTGAAGCATTAGCTACATTAGTAGTGAACAAGCTTCGTGGTACATTCAACGCAGTAGCGGTTAAAGCTCCTGGCTTCGGTGATCGCCGTAAAGCAATGCTTGAAGATATCGCAATCTTAACTGGCGGTGAAGTAATCACTGAAGACTTAGGATTAGATCTTAAAAATGCAAACATCACTCAATTAGGTCGCGCTGGTAAAGTTGTTGTAACAAAAGAAAATACAACAATCGTTGAAGGTGCTGGAGACAGCGAAAAAATTGCTGGCCGCGTAAATCAAATCCGTGCGCAATTAGAAGAAACAACTTCCGAGTTCGATAAAGAAAAATTACAAGAGCGCTTAGCTAAGTTAGCTGGCGGTGTAGCTGTAATCAAAGTTGGTGCGGCTACTGAAACTGAATTAAAAGAACGCAAGCTTCGCATTGAAGATGCTCTTAACTCTACTCGTGCAGCAGTTGAAGAAGGTATTGTATCCGGTGGTGGTACTGCACTTGTTAACGTATATAACAAAGTTGCTGCAATCGAAGCTGAAGGCGACGTTGCAACTGGTGTAAACATCGTTCTTCGTGCATTAGAAGAGCCAGTTCGTCAAATCGCTCACAACGCTGGTTTAGAAGGCTCTGTAATCGTTGACCGCTTAAAGAAAGAAGAAGTTGGTGTTGGTTTCAACGCTGCTACTGGCGAGTGGGTAAACATGATCGAAGTTGGTATCGTCGACCCTACAAAAGTTACTCGTTCCGCTCTTCAAAACGCAGCAAGTGTTGCTGCTATGTTCTTAACAACTGAAGCAGTTGTTGCTGACAAGCCAGAAGAAAACGCTGGCGGCGGCATGCCTGACATGAGTGGCATGGGCGGCATGGGCGGTATGATGTAATCTTATTATGCCATATTGTGCAGCTGTTTAAAGTATAAATATTTAGTGTGAAGAAGACTACTTCCTAATAGATAGGGGGTAGTCTTTTTTGTGCTGTTAAAATTTGCATTTCAAGATTTTTTGGAAGACCGTAAATTTAAAAACACAACAGAAGCGAATATTCAAAATTACAAAGTACTTTTAGGTGGCTTTGTTGACTATTGTCAGAGTAACAACATATTAAACATAGAAGAAATTGAAACAATTCATGTAAAAAGTTATCTAAGGGAGTGTCAGAAAAAAGGGAATTCAGCAAGTACGATAGATACGAAATTACAACGTATTAGGGCATTTTTTAATTACCTAGTGGAGGAAGGAGTTATTAAGAAAAATGTTGCATCTAGGGTAAAGCGTCAAAAAGAGGACATTAAAATTAATGTATTTAATGATAAACAAATTCAACAAATGTTGAGTTACTATCGAGGTTTAAAAAGAAGGGAAAAAAGTTATTTCGCTTATCGAGGTTATATGATGATTTTAACCTTACTCGGAACCGGTATTAGGAGAACAGAAATCATTAATTTAAAGTGGTCAGATGTTGATTTTGAAAATTTAACTATGTCTGTATACGGAAAAAATAGAAAGAAAGAGATAGTTTTCTTTACAGAAAAGTTGGCTAAAGAGTTATCAGCTTACAATCTGTTTTGTAAACAACACTTTAAAAAGCTGAGTGAGTACGTTTTTGTGAATAGAGATAATACACAAATGACACCCAATTCTATTATGTTAGTTTTTCAAAATCTCCAAAAAAAGATGAACTTTTCAAATGTGAGAGTGTCCCCTCACACTTTCTGACACATTTTTTGTCATAGGTTGGAAATGAGTGGGATGTCTGCATTTGCAATTCAGAAAATGATGAGGCACTAAAATATAGCTGTAACAATGCGATATGTAGCAATGTGGGGAAATGAATTGAAGGAACAGAACGATAAATTTAATCTATTAAATAATCTCGATATATAACAAAACATCATCAGTTTCTAATATGAGGAAGATAGGATTGATGATATCAATGGGACGTATTCAGATGACTATATAACCGCTTTAAAAGCGTGGAAGAAACGTCTAAACGCGAAGATTGCGTTAGAACGTAATTAAGAAATTTAGCAAAAGAAAAAGCCACGTGTTCCTAAAAATGAAAATCAAAAAGCAAGTGTTTGTAACCAAATAAAGTGAGAAATTGTAATTAAGATTTTTATACATAGAACAACCTCCAAATTATAGGTTACACATCTAAAATTAAGATTCCTTTCTCAATTTTTAACAAAAATTTGTTTATAATAATAAATAGAGATGGGAGGGGTTTGATTGACAGCGGATGAAAAACAGGCTTTAGAAATTGCAATTGAGATATTTGACATTAAATGCCAACAACTTAACAAACACCGTAGACCGAATATTTATTTAAAAGGAAATATCGAGTTATTTAGTGATTGGTTCGAAACAGGACTTAATAAATACTATATACAAAAGCTAGGGGCAAATGCCCATCCAGACTTAATTGTTAATGGTGTAGGGATTGAATTAAAATCATTACGTGGTAATTCACAAATACAGTTTAACTCTACTATTCCATGTGGCGGCTTTAAACATGGTGATATTTCTGGTGAGTGTTATTATGCAGTTGCCCGTTATACCACTGAAAGACAATACGGCTACCTAGAGGACTTTACTATTTGTGATGGAGATTTTTTTAATCATGATAGAGAAAAAGCATTTAGTCATCATAATGAACAAGAAACGGGATTTGGAGATTATGGTGACGGGGTATGTAGACATAGAAAAATGTATTCCTTTCCCAGCCCATTAAGGCAAGTACAAGGTATTTCTCTTATATCAAAGTTTGATAACCTAGGAGATTACAACAAAAACCTAATACATGAAAAAGTTATCCGACGAGTGGACAAAACAGGAAAAACGTTTGTGTTTAATGTCTATCGTCATACTTTAATACCTTAAATTAGACAAAACAATTGACAAACTTCCCTCTTTTGGTACATTTGTTATATATAACTTTTATGTACCAAGAGTAGGGGGATAATATGAAAAGAACTCAACTTGTTTCACTAGCAAAAAAAGAACATAGAGAATTAATTGAAAAAATAGAATCCCTTGCAGATAAAGAAAATCGAAGTATTTCTGATACAATTATGGATTTATTATCTATAGGTTATAGTGAATATATTAGTAGAAGTGTTAATGAATCATCACCCTTTTCAGTAGTTTCTTTATTTGCGGGTGCAGGTGGTCTAGACACGGGGCTTAAAATGGCTGGTTTTAACGTTATTTGGGCTAATGAAATTGATAAAGACGCTTGTGAAACATACATTGCCAATCACCCCGAAACTTACGTCGAACGGGGGGACGTGAGAAACGTTAAGAATTTCCCAAAAGCTGACTTAGTTGTGGGTGGCTATCCATGTCAAGGGTTTTCATTAGCGGGGAATCGACTAGTTACTGATGAACGAAATTACTTGTATCGAGAGTTTGTGCGCTGCTTACGACAATCAAGACCTAAATTCTTTATTGCAGAAAATGTAAAGGGACTCCTAACAATGGCGGGGGGACAAATTATTCAAGCAATGATTGAGGATTTTAAAAGTGAAGGTTATAATGTTACCCATTTCCTAGCAAATGCAAAAGATTATGGAGTTCCCCAAGACCGTGAAAGAGTATTTATCATTGGTGTACGTGAGGATATAAACTTTAAATATAATCCACCACACCCAACACATGGGGATGGATTGGATTGTGAAAGACCTTATGTAACTTTGCGTGAAGCTATTGGTCATTTAAAACCTAGTGAAATTGGTGAAATTTACGAAGGTGGGTTTTCATCACGATTTCTAAGCCGTAACCGTAAGCGGGGATGGGACGAAGTTAGCTTTACTATACAAGCAAGTGGACGACATGCACCTTTACATCCTAGTGGCGACCCAATGATAAAGGTGGGAAAAGATGCGTGGATTTTACCTGATACGTCAGAACATAGAAGGTTATCTACTATTGAATGTGCCTTAATACAAACATTTCCAGCAGATTATATATGGAAAGGTAGTGTAGGTTCTATTTATAAACAAATTGGAAACGCAGTTCCTTGTTTATTAGCTAAAGCAGTAGCAAAACCTATTGCAGATTATTTAAAAGAGTATTACAAAAAAGAAATAACAAAGAAAGCTAAAAAAGAAATTATCCAAGTAGTTTAATACTAGGCTTCCTGTTTTTTTGGGAAGTCTTTTTATACCTGAGAATACAAGTTGTGTTCTTTACCTTCCGAACATACCGTAATACGCAAAAACGGATTGACACGCCTAGTCTTAATGGGGAGAGTGTAAATAAATAGAAAAAGAAATTTTGAAAATGTTAAAGGAACTACAAGAAGGTCAGTTGGAATTGCGAGAAATATTAGATGGCTTACAAGAAGGGCAAAAACGGATTGAAAATGAGTTACAAGGCGTAAAAGAACAGATAAACACATTGATAACATACGAAATCCAAACACATGAGAAATTAGAACAGAAGCCATGTGGCTGTAAGGATAGAAGGTTTTCTTATTTGTCTGAAAATAAAAGCTTTTATATTCACCTTGTAAAAAGTCCCGACAGAAGGCTATTAACATAGAAAGATAAATAAACGTTACAAAAAAATAATTAATCCTTTTAGAAAATCGCGTTAGCGTCGGCGAAAGGCGAAAGGGTTAAGGTGAAGTGTATTCTTTTGTAAAGAATCAAACACAATATTATGCCTTACGGCGTGTTCCTCACTTCGTTCGGAACTGGTTGTAATAGAATAAAATATTATTGTTAACAAAAATAATAACAAAGATTGTTGTTAATATTTTGCAATTATTGTTATATGGTTATTGTTTATTGGTTATAGTTACATCACATATCTTGTAATAAGCCTTTCACAAAACTTGTGATAGGGTGTTCCCAAACTTTTTGATTGGTTTATTTTGTGATTGTGTAATGAAGATATTACCTTTTGAACAATGAGAATTCTCCGTACCTTAATTGGTGCGGGGGTTTTTTATTTAATGATATTTTTACTTGAATTATTTCTTGTTAGGTTGTTGTTCCGTAGTATGAAATTTTTCTCTTTCTACGCTTGTAAAACATACCTTTAGTTGGCTATATGGGTAAGAAGTTACGTAACTTCCAATAATCGCGATTACTTGTTTGTGTACGGTTTTCCATAACATTCCTTTCAATCCTTATCATGGGGCGGTTGCACGGCATAGACCGTCCTAAATTTTTTTAATCAAGAATGTAACAAAAAGAATACATTTATCCCAACTATATATTTAATGATTTCAAACTCCATTGCCTTCTTAAATATCATTATTCCAGTTGAATGGATACCATCTAATGTGTTTTCGGCATACAAAGATGTATTCTGTTTACTTTATGACCGTGCTGAATTAGGGATCATTAAAAGCATAAAAGGAGGTATTTTCGGTACCTAGTATTTTGGATGAGCGATTTACTATAGTCGGCTATCTGGAGAGAAAAGCAGAAAGTTGGACGGACAAAGATATTGCATCAGATTTTGGGGTATCAAGAGAAACGTTACGAGACTGGAAAAAGAGAAATGGATTTAGGGAAGATTGGACGAATGCCTTCTGTCAAAAGGAAGGAGGATGGTGACTTGAAGCTTGCAGAGGCAGTTGAGAAACGAAAAAAGTACTTAATCAACCAACTTTACTTTTACGGTTATGATAAATCAGAACTTGAATCTTTGACTCTAACAGAATTAGAAACAGAGCACATAAAAGCAAAGTGTGAAGTTGGTCGTGAAATTTCAAAAATTGAAACAGAGGAGAGATAAGATTTGATTTTATTTACAGTATATGGAGAATCGGTTGCTCAAGATCGTTCTAGAGCTACAACAATTAATGGTCAGGTTCGCATGTATGACCCGAAAAAATCAATAGAGTTTAAGGACTATGTTAAATTAGTCGCTTCTGAACATCATCCAGAACAATTATTAGAGGGACCATTGTATTTAGAAGTGATTATTTTTAAACCGACTTTAAAAAGCTTCAGCAAGAAAAAGAAAACTGCAGCCGAACGTGGTGAAATACGTCCAACGACAAAACCTGATGTCGATAACTATGTGAAATCTATTAAAGATGCATGCAATAAAGTGATTTGGAAAGGTGATAGTCAGATTGTTGACTTACATTTTTTGGAGTTTTATAGCGAGAATCCAAGAGTGGAGGTTTCAGTAGTACCGTTTAATAACGTTCAAAATATTTCACATTCTAAATCATCTTAAAGTGTTTAAATGCTTCTTGAATATCCTTTTGTTTATCCGGGGGGCATGGATATACTCTTGAATTTGGTGAATATCTTCTAGGAGAAATTCTAGGCTTAAGGTCACATATCTCTTTCATGTGAGAAATCCAGCATGACTTTGGTGTATAACCATAATTTAACTTAACGTATTCTTGTATTTCTTTATAAGTAGCCATTTAAAAAACCTCCTTGATAATTGGTTACAAGAAAACACAGGATTTCTCCCCGAGAAGTTTGAGCTATCTTAATTTATTGCACGGGAGGGATTCCTTGTGAGATTAAAAGAGTTGAAAGTTAATCCTAGTACAATGATGCTAGAATTGGATATAATGGATTAAATAACAAAGCCATTGTGATATGTGATGGTAAAGTAAAGATGGCTGATTTACCTTTATATTTCGCACCAGGGAAAGGTAAAACGAGTCAAGTTTGATGAGGGGGAAGAGTTTTGAATTGGGATACGTTAGCTGATATTGGAACGGTTGCATCAAGTATTGCTGCTATGTTTGCTGCTTTCGGGACATTTATTACGGTAAGGGAAATGAAAAAACAAAGAATAGAGCAAATTAGACCTGATATATTTATATCTGATAAATTAGTCTATTTTAAATTTGATTCTAATAAAGGGTATGGAAGCTATGTTAATCAAAATAAATTACCAGAATTAAAAATTGCTAACGTGGGTTTAGGGTACGCAAAACAAATAGCTTTTTCCTGGTATATAGACATTAATAAGTACGTAGATTTAATAAAGGGTTATGAAATTGGGAGAAAATACATTTATAAGTATATAGAAAATCAGTCATTACATACTGAGGGCGGAGTTATTTTTTTAGATAACGATTTAAAACAATATGATGCAGTATATTTAAAGGACAAAACTTATACCATTAATTTTCCCTTCTCATACCTGGAAATTCTATCATTTTTATATCATTTGTATTTAGAAGAGAAATTAGAACCCTCTGAAATTCCATCAATAGAGCTAAATGTAGATTATAAAGATGCTTATAATAACCTTTATAAAAGAAAATTTATAATTACTCCAAGAATCTTTAATCAAAGTTTAAGTATGGCTGATGGACAAATAAATAATTATAGACTTGATATCAAGTTTCAGGTTGATGAAAATTAAACTGTTCTACCAGCCAACTAGAGGACACAAATGAACGCTTTAGGCGTTTGTTTAGTGTCCTTTTATTTTTGGAGGTGCATTTCATGATTAATCAATTAATTTACGAATACAAACAATCTCTAAAGACAGCACGAGAAATGTACACCAACGCTAGTGAAGAAGACAAGAAAATCATCAGTGGAATGATATCTGACCTAAAATACACTCTTTAATTGAAAACATCTAGGATGCCAGGGAACAGAAGGAGTATTGAAAGAAGAGCAGCATATCAGAGAGAGAAGCCTTTTGATCCATTATTAATGCAGAAATATTTCAGAAGCACGGAAGAAGAAATCTATGAGTGGGATGATCATAACCAAGAAGATAAATTAAGTGACTGGGATATGCAAAGGATTGAGGATGTATTGTCGGTACTTACTGAGAAGGAAAAGGAAGTATACTTGATGTCAAGTGGACATTGTTTGTCATATAGTCAGATTGCTAACTACTTATGTATTTCAAGAGGATCTGTACAAAAAATGATTGAAAGTGCGGAAAGGAAAATAAACGAAAGAATATCAGAAAGTCTTTTCTGTTTATGTGGTTAATCAAAAAATAGAGAAATGTTCAGAAGGAAAAACATAGTAATTTATTGTCAAAATATGCAACAATTTGATAGTTTTGGTAATGTATTTAAAATAAGTTTTTAGGAGGAAAATATGAAAAAAGTTTTTTTAAAAAAAGTTTTAGCTTTATCTTTAGTAAGGGTTTTAGGATTAACTCTTTTCTCACCTTATGAAAGGCCTGCAAAAGCTGATGATTTTACTTGCCAACCTTATAAAATGCCTACCCAAGGTACAATAACTTCATATTATGGTTGGAGAAATGGTAGTTTTCATCATGGTATAGATATCGCTAAATCAGGAGATATACCTGTTTACGCAGCATATGCTGGTATTGTATCAAAGGCATATTATTCTAGTTCTTATGGAAATGTTGTCTTTATTAAACATCGTGGTGGTACAGCTGAAACGGTTTATGCTCATCTAAAAAGTTTTAGTGTAAAAGCTGGAGATGTGGTTTCCCCTGGACAGCAAATTGGCTATATGGGTAATACAGGAAATTCAACTGGACAACACTTGCATTTTGAAATTCACAATCCAGAATGGAATAGCTCAAAATCAAATTCAACAGATCCGATTCCTTTATTACCAGATGAAACCACTTCCCCGATATGTTGGGATGGAGACTTAATGAAAAAAAGTCAGATTGGTAGAATTACAATCTTAAAACCAATTAATCTTTGGAAACGAGATGAGAATAATAATCTTATTTATGTTAGAGTTTTAAATCCTGGGGAAGTTTATCGAGTATATGGATATGATGACCTGTATGGTGGACAATATAATGTTGGATCTAATCATTGGATTACAAAAATGGATGGTTATATAAAATATGAAACTCCAAGTAAGTGGAGATTAGACGAACTAAAACGTATTTATCCTTAATCAATCTAGCATCCCTTGGGATGCTTTTTTATATTTTCAAAGGAGTATGCAAATTATTGTCTTACAAATGCCACTAATTATTGAGAGAGAAATTTGTTTATTAGGAAATTCATTATATGGATATTGGAGGAAATTGTTTCCTTTCGTCGAATTGAGTAGGTGGGAGATATTGGTGATGAAAAATGAATTACATTCTATTAATCATCCACAAGACTTCCAACCTTAAGAAAGCATTTATGGATCCTCCAATGTTATGTTTAGTCACTAACATTATTTCCAGGGTTTCGTAAATGCTTTCTTCTTTTTGTCTAAATCACAAAATATGGTGATGAATCAAAAAAATTTATTGTCTATTACCACAAATTACAAACAAATATAATTATTGACAATTTTTAGATAAGTATTTATAGTAATTATTGGTAATATTACCTTAAGGCGCCAATTTTTATTATTTATAATATTTATAGTATAAGAGGTGATTATTCATGAAGCTTAGTCTTAAGCCAATTAAAAAACCGCTTATAGGTATAGTAGCTGCCGCTGCCTTAACTTTAAGTACAGGAATATCTGATGCATCTGCTGCATATCCAGTTGAAGCAAACCTTAGTCCAGCAAACGTAACATATACAGCTAGTTCAAAGTCGGTAACAAAAACACTATCTTGGGGTGGAGGTTCTGGACACATTTATAATGTTTCATACTATGATGGTTTAACTACTCGAAGCTTTTCAGCAAATTATTATTCTACTACCCATACAACATATTATTCTTTAGGTAATTACAGTACTTATAAGTGGAATAATACCCTCAGAGTATCGAATGGCAGTACTGATACGGTTTATGGAAGTGTAACTCTTAAGAGATATTAATAAAACTGATGGCTACCCTAGTTAAATAACTAGGGTAGTTTCTAGTTATTAACTAATTAGGAGGAAGACACTTGATTATTGTCAACAATTTATCAAAATCTTACCATAATTCCTCAGGTAAAGCAGTTATTTTGGACCAATTAAATTTAAAGGTAGAAATGGGAGAATGGTGTTCAATTATAGGGCCATCAGGAACGGGAAAATCAACCCTCCTTCACTGTATTTCAGGTTTATTAAAACCTGATAACGGTGAGGTTTTATTTGATAATACAAATCTGTATTTATTAAACGAAAAGGAAAGAAGTGATTTTAGAAGAAGAAAAATAGGATTTGTCTTTCAAGATTTTAAACTACTTCCTTATTATTCTGTCCTTGATAATGTCATTTTACCTCTCATTTTTGATTATTCAAAAAAGGAATTGTATGAAAGAGCAGAACAACTACTTTTAGATGTTGGGATTGCAGAAGAGCTATTTCATCGTCTTCCTGACGGCCTTTCTGGTGGTGAAAAACAGCGTGTAGCTATTGCTCGTGCTCTCATCGGACAACCAGAGGTATTAATCTGTGATGAACCAACTGGGAATTTAGATATTGAAAATAGAAATCGAATGATTCAATTAATAAGTGAATTAAATCAGAAAGGACAGACAATTATAGTTGTTACACATGATCATGAAGTAGCGGTCTGTGGAAACGTCACCTACCAGTTACGATATGGCCGTCTATCTAGTGAGGTGTTAGCTTGATTAAATTTGCGTTAAGTCGAATTTGGAATCGAAAATTGACTTCGATTTTAATTGTTCTTGCCTTTTTTAGTTTGTATCTACTAATCCCATTAGGTCTTACATATTCTAAGGAGTCAAAACTACGTGTTGAGCAATCGATAGAACAATTTGGTCGAGGAACTTATGATATACTTGTTCGACCTGCTTCATCACGAACAAATATTGAAAAGGAACTAGGAATTGTTGAAGAGAATTATGTTGGAGATAGTCGTGGTGGTATAACCATTGAAGAATGGGAACAAATTAAGTCTCATCCAGAGATTGAAGTTGCTGCTCCTGTAGCCTCTATAGGATACTTTAGTGGAAAAAGACTATCTGTAAACTTGCCGCTTTTAAATGAATCTGTAAGATACACATGGGAGTTTTATACTTCAGATGGAATTCGGCAATATTCGCTAAGTGAACCTCAAAGCCTTATTTATTTCAAGGAATCAGTTCCGGGGAATATTCAATATTTAAAGAACATTCAAAATGGTGAAACAGCTTCTGGTGCAGCCATGGAATTTATGCTTCCTCCAACTTATCATTTATTAGTAGCAATTGATATTGAAAGCGAACAAAAATTAACAAATATAGATTACTCAGAATTAAATAATGATTTAGATCCAAACGAACTAGAAATCATTAGGATGAATTTTGGTGATATCCCTATTATCAAAGTCATTCAAAGAGAAGATATCAACATCCCATTAATGATGAAGCTTAAGAAGGAAGTACTTAACGTTTCGATTTCTGATTATCGTAAAAAACTTGGGATTTCAGAGCAAGATTGGCTGATGGCTGCAGATGATAATAAAAGGGAACAAGTTTTTAAAGAATTAATAGAAAAAGAATCTATATCTTCATCTGAATATGAAATCGATTTAACTTCTTTCCAAAAGCCATTTGATGGTACAGCCGTGGAATTAAATTCTAATTTTGAGGTCGAACTAGCTTCGCAATTTGTTGCAGACAGAGGTCATACACCCGTTTATTTCATTGCTGAAAAACTGAAATATCATAATCAAGAAGGAAAATTGAAAGTTGATATTGTAAAGAATGGGAGTCCTCCATCATATAAGGAAGTCAAAGAAAAAGGAAAAACCTTATATGAATCAACAGATGTTCCATTTCTTATTGAACAAGTTGGAACTTTCTCTCCTTTAAATCAACATAATAATATTTTGACATCGAGTCCTTTAGGAATCTATTCAACAACAGACATTAAGACCGAACAAGGACAAACATTAAAAGCGACTACGATTCCAGGTAGTTTTATTCCACAACCAGCTGGTGGTATAACAACTTTAGAAGCAGCAGAATTGATTAAAGGAGAATCTCCAATTGATGCCATTCGCATTCGAGTCGCTGGAATTGAAGCCTATAATAAAGAAGCGCAAGAGAAAATTGAAAGGGTTGCATCAGATCTCTTAGAAAAAGGGTATGAAATTGATATTGTAGCAGGGTCTTCCTTTAAAAAAACGTCTGTCCAAGTTGAAGGAATTGGAACTGTTATCGAACCATGGACCACTTTAGGTACAGCTCAGGAATTAGTGACTAGTTGGAATTTTATCACTATAATATCTACTATCCTATTTAGTATATTTGGTATAGTTTGGATATTCTCACGTGCAGTATTTGAAAAGAATTTGTTAGCCGAAGAAAACGAATTACTATATAATCTCGGTTGGCAAAAAAGAAATATTTTGAAACGTAATTTAATGGAACAGTGGATTCTAATGACTTTAGCTTTTGTATTAACCTGTTTCACATTTGTTATTTTAAAAGTTGAAACAGATTCTTTTCTAATAACAGGAGTATTGTGGGTTATATCAATGACATTTGTTTACTTTCTTCAAAGTTTAAAAAATGCCAAAAGAACTCGTACACAAGCCTATACTCGTTTTCCGGCTTTCATGTATTATCGTTCACTCATTTTTCCTACAATGCTCGTTTTAGTTGTTTCTTCCAGTTTAGTAGGGATTCAAATTTCTAACATAGGTTCTGTTATGGAACAAAGTAGTCTTACGTCTTTAGGAAACTTCGTTGTAGACTTGACTTTAGGGATTAATATTGCCCTTCTTCTTTCGACCTTAATATTAGCATCAATAGCCATTTGCGAATGCATGAACTGTTTACTTACTAAGAGAAAGTCGGAGTTAAATATGTATCATACAATTGGATGGACCCGTAAACAAATATTTTTTAAAGTAGCCAAAGAGGTCTTAGGATGGACGTTGATAGCGATCTTATCTGGTCTACTATTTAGTGGAACTACTTTGCTCTTTATTGAGATATCACTAAAATGGATATTGATTGGATTTGCCATATCAAGCACTTTAATGTTTTTGATTGTCTATGTCTTAGTCTCATTAAATACTAGGCTAGCATTAAAATAATCTAGTTTAACGGATATCACAAAAAGTGGGATGTCTAAAAAATCAAATTTATGGTCAAATCCTCCAATATTACTCTCCCAAGAATGTTTTAAAATCAACAATCTTGGGAGCTGTTTTTTAGACTTTGAATTTTACGCAATCCTCTTAAATAGCCTCCCTTTTTTCCAATGTTCCATTAAAATGGCCCGGTTTGTTAAAAAGACACCAAATAAAATGAGTAGCGCACCAATCATCATAATAGGAGTGACCACCTCATCGAGCCATATATAACCGACAAGAATGGCAACAAGTGGTGAAACGTAAAGCCATGTTGATGGAAATACTGGATTCGTTTTAGAAACAAGCCAATAATATAAACCATGTCCACCTATTGAACCAACGATTATTAAATAGATCAATGAAAATAATACTTCTCCATTAAAATGGAAATCCTTCGACCAAAGCTGTTCTGTCATCAGTGACAGAATGAGTAAGAATAATCCACCATATAACATTTGAATGGCATTTGTGAGAAATGGGGAGATATTCGGATTTTTATTGGTAAAGTCTTTTGCCCGAATCGTCCCTAGACTGTAAAACCATCCTCCAAAGATAATCAAGAAACAGGCGAATACCCAAATAATTGATATCGAAGCAGAAAATCCAGGAGATGAAATGAGAATAACCCCTAACAATGCAGTTATTAAACCTAAAAGCTGCTCTATTTTAAAGCCCGTTTTTTGTTGTCGAGCTTGAAGAAATAACACCATCATTGGACCAGTTGCCGATAAAACAGCTGCTAATCCTGATGGTATATACTGTTCTGCCCAATATAAAGTCGCAAAAGTCATAAATGTTAGGCAAAAACCATTAAACATAAGGGACTTAGAAAATAATAAACTTTTTATACGATGTTTCCGTATTTTAAAAACAAGAATCATAATGGCTCCAGCAGCAAAAAAACGAATTCCAGCTGATAAAAAAGGGGGTGCACCTGCTTCAATCCCAACTTTTATTGCTAAAAATGTAGTTCCAAAGATTAAGCATACGAGAAGATAATTAATAATAACCATGTTTGTCTCCTTTTCAAAAATTGTAAATTTGAAGCTATTATAACAAGGGCATCATATAACAGTACAATGCACGATATAACAGTTGAAATTTTCTCTGTTGCATTTGGTGATTATATCAGCTTTACTTAAAGAAAGACTGTACGGTTAGTAGTGCCAATAGCTTTATGAAAAACGAAAGTCTTCAGGAGTTGAAACTATGAAATTAACAATTGATAAAAATTCAAGCATCCCCTTTTACGAACAAGTGGGAAGACAGATTGCTCATCGGATTCAATCAGGTCTCATATATCATGGAGAGAAGCTTCCCTCCATACGGTCACTTGCAAATGAATTACAAATTCACATTCTTACGATACGAAAAGCGTATAAATGGTTAGAGTCTAAAGGGTATGTTGAAATCAAACAGGGGAAAGGCGTTTTTGTTCGAAGTGGAAAAAAAGAAATTCAAAAAATATCTGAAACATTTAATTGGCAACAACATATTTCGATAAATAATGCAAGGTCTCAATATTTAGCCAATCGAGAAAAGGAGTACTATGATTTTTCACAAGCGGTTGTATATCCACGACTTTTACCTTCTCAATTTCTTGTCGAAGAAATGAAGAGAATATTGGATAAGCAGCCTATGATTTTGTCAACCTATGGACCTGTTCAAGGGGATGAAGAGCTTCGCTATGAAATAGCCAATTATTTGTTCAAGAGTCATCATCTATCTGTTTCACATGAGAAGATGATTATTACAAGTGGGGTACAACAAGGTATTGATTTAATAGCTCAAACCTTGCTGCAACCAGGGGAAGTGGTGATGATTGAAAGCCCTTGTTATGGAGCGGCGATTGATGTGTTTATCAATAAAGGGTTTCGTGTCATTCCGATTGACGTTGACGAACAAGGATTAAAAGTGGAAATGTTAGAGGATTTGCTGCAAATTTATCATCCGAAGCTTTTGTACGTTAATCCAACGTTTCATAATCCAACAGGCACTTCAATGAATGAAGAGCGTCGAAAACAATTAGTTGAGCTTGCTGAAATGTATCAATTTATTATTTTGGAGGACGATTCGTTTAGTGAAATTTCATTCGATAACAATCCGATACCAAAGCCGATTAAATATTATGATCAAAATGGACGTGTCATATATATTAAGGGATTTAGTAAAACGACAGCTCCTGGTATTCGAATTGCAGCTGTCATGACAGAAGGAGTTTTATTTGATTGGTTATATGGAACAAAGGCTTTAATGGATATAGGAAGTCCTTTACTCACTCAAAAAGCATTACTACCTATTTTACGAACTGAACGAATGAAAAATCATATGGAAAAGCTACGCATTGCCCTTGAATTAAGAAGAAATCTTGTGTTAGAAAACTTTCAATCATTAAATGTAGACATTTTTCGTCCAAAAGGTGGTTTAAATGTTTGGGTAAAACTCCCTTCAGAAATTAATCCATTAAAATTACAGGATAAAGCTCGAGAAAATGGAATCTCCTATTTGCCAGGAAGTGCTTGTTTCGTCAAAGAGCCGAATGGCCATTACATAAGGCTCAGTTACTCCTATTTAAGTGAAAAGGATTTACAAATTGGTATTCGAAAGCTTGTCAATCTTATAGAAGAAGAAATTTAATGTCATTCTTTTTCTTTGAAGTAATTTACATTTTACTGGTAAAATGAAAAGAACAAAAATATGTTTATATATGAGTCTATATAGAATTCTTATTTTTTTTTTTTTTTTTTTTTTTTTTATTTTTTTTTTAAAAAAATAAAAAATTTTTTATTTAAAATATATTTCTTTTTTTGTTAAGGAAATAGTTTTAAAAAAATTTTTTTTTTTTTTTTTGGGTTTTTTTTTTTATTTTCTTGCTCCCCTCT
>Ga0180433_10002627_pt1 | contig 27415 bp, 47 predicted proteins | sample SS_ome_8_FD_132980 | JGI IMG/M metagenome (GOLD analysis project Ga0180433, IMG submission 132980) | Hypersaline lake sediment archaeal communities from the Salton Sea, California, USA - SS_1_D_1 metaG | ecosystem: Environmental > Aquatic > Non-marine Saline and Alkaline > Hypersaline >... | reverse complement strand
CTGCAATGGGCACGTTGCTCTTTGTGACCACAGTAACTCCAACCAAAACACCCGACCCAAGGACCCTCGAAAGACCCTGAACAGGCACCCTCGAAAGACCCTGAACAGGCACCCTGCCAGGCCCGCAGGGCTGGGCCCGGTGTGGGGGTGGGGTGGTCCTTTGGTGTTGTTTTTACTCGGTTTTTTTGGTGGGGGGTTTTGGGTCCTTGAACGCAAATCAAAAACCAACTACAAAAAAACACAAATAAAAAATCGGAAGCTCGACCGCGAGTTTTGTTTTGTAAGTGCCCGAAACTGCAGGGGAACTGCTAATCGGCAGTTAAACCCGTGCTTAATTTTGGGGTAGCTCATATTACTTATGCTTATCGATTAATGGCTAATCGATAAGTGTCGCCGGTTTACAAAGTCATAACACTCCGAGGGTCCTGGAATGCAGACGGGAGCGACAAAAGGGGTAGATCTCGAGGTCAAATACGGGGACGTCGAGAGGATCCTGTTTAGTAAGTTTCGTGGGAAGGTAGCATTACTTACCGCGACGACAGATTTACAGCGGGAGGATATCCTTCAGGAGGTTTACAAGGGGTTGTTAGTCCGTAATGACGGGAAGTGTCCTTTTGATCCTGGTGTGGCGAAGCTGGGGACTTATGTCCATATGGTTTGCCGCTGCATATTGAGTAATCTCATAACAAAACATGTAACGAGGAGTAATCGGGAGCTCCTGGTTGATGAAGCCGAGCTTACAGGGCAGGCCGCACCGGAATGGTCGAGGCCCGCCCTGTCGGCGGGCTCTGTTCTTTCTCGGTTTGACGACTATTTGAGTAGCCGGGGAGACTCTGAGGACCTCGAGCTGGCCCGTAGGGCTGCTCCTTTGATGTTTCAGGGGTACAAGAAGCGGGAGCTCATACGAGCTCTCTCTTGTAAGGGGAAGAAAGTCGACGAGATGGTCGAGTACCTTCAAAAAGCCGTCAAGGACTGGGCAGCTCTAGGCGAGACTATGGTTGAGGAAAAGCCTCAGGAGGTTATTGAGCGTCCTGATTACCTCGGGGACATCGGGTGGTTCCTCGAGGCTATTTATCAGTGCTAGTTTTGCTCTTTCCTGGGGCAATAGGCTCTAGTTTTCATTTGTAGAGGCCCTCGAGGGCTTTCTTCAGGTACTGATACGTTCTTTCATCCAGTGTCAGTAATCTGAAGGGGATATCCTCATTGTACTCGTCTACAGGAGTGTACGAAGTGTCTCCTGCATGGATCCTGGTCCCCTTTGGGTACGGTTTCGAGGCCTCCAGGAGCACTCTAAGTACATACTCTACCTGTTGAGGGTAGGGTTGGTGTTCTCCCCGGGACAGATCCATACTTTCATAGTACTCTTCGAAGTACCTGGAGGCGGGGAAAGCCTCGAGAATCACTTGCTTTCTTTGCTCTGACGTCATGGGTGCTGCTTCTCGGTTTGTTGGGGTGATTCTGGGGGGTTTCGAGGCCGTTTTCGGGGTTGTCGGTGGGGTGGGTTGGATTTGTGAGGGCTGAAACAGAACAATGTTCGTGGTTTATCAGGTGGGAGTAGAACATTGTTCGTGGTTTTGGGGTGTTTTTCCGAATGCGAAAACTATCCCATGGGGAGTCGCTACCCTCCGAACGATGTTCGGTTGGGGTTGGCGGGTAGGTTCCCTTATTTTACCTGGGTTTTCTTCAAAAGAAGGTCTGGGTAGCTGTCCAGGCCCCTCCTGAGGTCTCTCATAGCTGCTCTCCAGCTCTTGAGAGCATCTTCGAGTCTTCCTGTCTGTCCCCACCAGTAGACCCCCATAGGGCCGTGCAGGGGGCTCCACATGGCTACCTGCCACCCGTTTGAATTCGTTCTTTGGGGGATCAACTGGATCCCGGACCCTTTCAGGGGCGCTACGAGCCCTCCTGAGGGGTCTCCGAGCTCCGGAAACACCTCTTTGAAGGCTCTTCTGATGTACTCCGCCTCGGCGGCAGGGTCTTGAGGGGTTGTCTCTGTGTTGGTAGGGGTTGTCATAGGATTTCCTTGTGATTCTAAGGGGTTATGTAGTAAAACTACACCCACCTACAGTCAGCTTCTGAATTTGAGGGTGTTTTCGGTGGATCCGGTGTTTTCGGTGAAACTGAGCATTCGTAGTAATGGTGTGGGAATGCTCAATTTTGGGGTGTTTCGGGGAGTGGTCTCCGCCCTGGGGGACTTTTTCCTCTCGGGGGGGTGTTTTTGCGGTCTGCAGGTAGGACAGTTGCCTACAGGTTCCGGTGGTTTTTCTTTGGTTCTGTATGGGCGGCAGGGTTTTTCCACCTTCTAGGAGTAGTTTTGAAAGCACATCGTTCCGACCGTCAGAAATGGATCAGGGCTTGGAAGGTTTTCGGACAGAGCTCAGATTTCACCGTAGACTTCAGTAAGGGGGATGTTCTACCCGATGTACATGTCGAATCGGCGAAACCTGGGGTGGATTTTGGTTTTACAGCCAAGTACAACCCTGAAGACAGGTCCCGGGAAGGAATCAAGTTTATTCTGTTTTCCTCGGTAATCCCTGGTGATAAGCTTATCGATGCTGTCAGGGAGATTTTTTATGAGATAAACCTAAGGGATCCCCGGGAACTCAAAAACAAAGCAATTGTCAACGCGGATTTTGACGCCGAAATCCGTCTGTTGACTTTGTGGTCCATCCTTCGCCGTGGTGTGGGAGACATGGCCACGTTTGTAGAAAGGGAATCCCAGAAAGCTCTCGTCGAGGAGTCGTATTCAGGGGTTGTGGATGAAACTCCCGGGGGGTATGGGTATGAACACAGTGACGATTATGTCTATCATCCCAGCATGGATGATAGACTGGAGGATGAAAAAGGCGGTCCAGTCCCCCTTCGGTTTGCCCGTAAGAAGCGGGCTCGAGAGGAACGGCTCCTCTCGAGTTATGCCTACTTCAAACTTTGGAAATGGGCCCTCCCGGATTTGAACCGGGGACCATCCGATTATGAGTCGGGTGCTCTAACCAGCTGAGCTAAGGGCCCTGGAACCCTAGGTGGGTCTCTCGAGGTGCTTCTTACCCTCTTCCCAGATAGCCTGTCCACTCTGATGGGCTCTCTCGAGGGTCTCTTCGATGGTTTCCTCAGGCACCTGGAGCTCTGCCAGGTACATTTTGAACCAGGAAGTCCTCTCCTCGAGCACCTCGAGGCAGATTAGACCGATATCACGCTCCGGGATAATGCCCCTGGCAAGATGCAACATCCCGCCAAAGGCCTGGGTTATGGCCCCGGAGATAACCTGGGTCAGCTTTTTCTTCGTGATATCAGCCCTGTCTTCCATCAATTTGCCTTCATTCAGGGTGAAGAGTTGCTTTTTTAAACAATATCTGGTAGAGGTTTGACCGTACCTCAGGTCAAAACCTGGATATCAGAGTTGTGAACAGGCGTGATTGATGGTTGCCAGGGTATCAGCGGCGCATTTGAGTGAGATTTTTGCCGTGGATCCCCAGTAAGCCCTGATGAGGTCGGTCCCGTTCTTATCTTTGACCCATGTTTTCCACCCTCCGGACTTGAGGGGTTTGAGGGAGATGGAGGCGTCACCTGGCAGTGGGAGGATGAAACCCTCCCCGGGGTCTTCGGGGGGGTTTCCTGCGCCGCTGAAGAGCTCCTGGAGGGCTTCCTGTCCTTCTTTCACCTGTTCTTCGGTCATTTTGCATAGCTCCTTGTAGGAAAACGAGGGTATCTCGTCTCTGGTGATACTACTACGCAGGTCGGGTTATTGTTTGAGAAGCTTTTGCCTGTCGGGCCCCAGGGTCCATCTTTTCCTTTTGTGCTTACCGTAATTGAGCAGGGACAGGAGGCTTTCGGCCTGTGGCCCTCCTCCTCGGCTTCCGTAAGAGCAGCTTATGGGTTTGGAGGCGGAATTGATCTTACTGAATCCGTAGGAGTAATAACTCCTCGGGCTCGGATGGTAAAAATGGCCTGGATGCTGGTGGTGATTACCTTTTCGTCGGGGATCATCTCAGCCAGGTCTTCGAGCACTTTCTCGAAGATCTCCGGGGACCTTTTGACGATTTTTTTGAGCAGGGCGATTGAACTGATTGACTTGGGGTCTTTCCCCCCGTGCGCGGGCCTGAATCCATGCTTTTCGAGCATGGAGTGGACCGTATTGGCGAGAGTATCATCGCCTGCTTTTTGAGCTACGTAGACCTGATAGGGGTTTACTTTTATGATCTCGCTTTCATCGACTTTGAGATCCTCGATTTTACCTTTATGAATGTTCCCCCCATCGAGCAAAACGAAGAGTCGGGCTTCTTCCTGGGGGGTCAGACCGTGCAGGACGTGGGCCCACACGTTGTCATAGCCGAGCAGTCGCAGGGCAGCGACACGGTGTCCGCCGTCGATGGTGGCCATATTGCCGTCAGCACGCTCGGAAAGTGTGACGACCATAAGTCGGTTGGGGTTCAGGTTCTGAGCGATCCTCGCTGCCCGTTTCTTATCGGTGGGTCTCTGGTATCCCAAGTCTTTGAAACAAAGAACCAGGGGTACCTGGTAGATATCTCTGAGGTCTTCGATCCCTTCGGGGCTTTCTTCTTTTTCTTCTGTCATTTGCACACCATGGTTAAGAGGGTGTTTCGTATGCTCGTGTGCTCAATACGCTAAAACCCAAAAGCAAAACCTTTCGAAAAGGCAAAAAAAGAAGCCCCCTCGGGTCTTGGATGACTCGAGGGGGCTTTTGAGGTGGCCTGTTGCGATGCTGAAAATAACTCTCCCTGAGCGGAGTGCTACGACAGACCCCCTGTCAGGTGTATACGCTTTTGGGTTTAATACTCCCAGCCGAGCTCATCGAGCTCGTTTTTTATCTCGTGGACGGTCATCTTTTTGATTTGCTCTTTGTATTTGATTTCATATCCGAGGTCTTCCCGGGCATCTCGAAGTTTATGCCGTAGTCTTCGGAGCTCTTTTTGCCTTAGTTTCTCTTCGAGGCCCAGTTTCCGCTCATTATGAGCTTTCCCGATGGCTTTCATATCGGGTTTTTCGATGGAGTAAAGGCTGATGAAGAGCTTTTCGAACTTCTTTTGGGCAAAACGGCATCGAGCTCGAGGGTTTGCGACGTTCCGGGCCTTCCTGGTGCATTTATAGTGTGAAATGAAGTCCAGGTTTTTTGTTTTGCCGTTGATGTTGACGCGGAGCTCGTGAAGTTTGTCCTTTTTCCTCGTACAGCTCTTCTTATGGTTCTCCGAGAGCTGTACGACGAGGTAAGCGGCAGCCCTGGTGTTAAACCAGGGGTCCCAGAGGTCATCTGCGGTCCACTCTTCCCCGTAAAACTTCCCGGCTTTGGCAGCCCAGCGCGGCTTGATCTGGTAAATGCCCCGCTCTCCGCCGCTGCCCTCGGTGGTCGGGTGGTAATCGAACTTGTAAGTCTGGGCCGGAGCTGCTTCTACTGAGAAGTCCATAAGTCTTCCGGACTCCTCTGAGATAAGAAGCGCAGCCAGGATATAGGGATCGATATCCACATCGGCCGCTGCCTGCCAGGCATAGCCTCCGTATTCGAAAGGGACCCCGGCAATGTAGTTCAAGTGGTAGGAGAACTCGAACACCTGGAAGTCTTTATGGAAGGCTTGCAGCTCGGCTTTGGCTTTTCCGATGAGCTCTGAAGTCCCGGACGGCTCGAGCACTTCGGAATCCCCTTTTTGGGGGACATGGAGGCCCCCCTCTGGGAGTTGATCCCCCTCCTCGACGGGTACCTCCCCTGTAGATCCAGTTGAAAGGGGGGTATCTTCCACGGAGTCAGCGGTTTCGATGGCATACGCCGTACTTGCAAAAAACAAAACAAGCAGTGTAATCGAAGCCTTGATCTTCATTCCTTACCTCCTGGCAGGATCTCTTGTGTCTGAGGGCCGTCTTTTAACAGCTCCCAGCCCAGCGGTCTAGACACGGGCATATAGGATGATTGTTGTCCTGGAAAAACCGTCGGGTTAAGGCCAAAAAAAAAAGAGCCCCCGACCGGCCTTTGCAGGCTAGTCGGGGGCTTGTTACGCGGTCGGGCCTCACACGGTCATATGAGCTCTTCTCTGATTATGGTTACGTTCTCCCTGGGGGCATCGAAGGCCAGTCGGACCTGGGTCCGATCGTTGATGAACTCGACGACAGCCACCTCGATTTCGGTTTCGTACTCTTCGGGGTTCAGGAGGTCCGGGTTGATGTGTCTGAGGAGCTCCTGGATGGGTTTGGGTATCGAGACTTTCAAGATGATGGCCTCTCCGGCCCTCCGGGCCAGGACGAGGTTTCCTCTTTTGGACATGATATGACTCTCTGTCTGGTCAGGGATCGGCTCTCCAGAGCCTCTCTCTGGCATATTTGTCGGTGTTATACCGGGTCGAGTATTCCGTAGACAGGTGGACGCCGTCACAGGCAGCCCTTTCGGCATACCTGAGGGCCAGTGTTCTGTCACAGAACTCAACGAGCAGGGCCGGTACAGCTTCGGAGCACTCTTTTGCCTCTTTGAGGCCCAGGCCTGTTATCTCTCGAATGAGTTTGATGGCCGGGATCTTCGAGTTATGACCGTATCTGGTCATAACGAGTGGTACGGAAGGCAAACAGGACTTCCATCGATCGATGTCTACCCTTAGCTCACCCAGGCGCTTCTCAGCGATCATGCCCAGGTACGCCAGGAGCTCTTTGTCTTCCTTTCGACGGGCGTTCTTATGCAGGACAGTGGCGGCGGCGCTGTCTCCCGACAGGGCCAGGGCCTTCAAATCGTCTGTTGTGGGCATAACATACCTCCATGTTAGGGTCGGGTCCGGGTTACAGGTACTTTTTGTGTTTCTTGTTCCAGGGGATTCGTATCACTCTGCCCTTGGTGGGGGGACCTTTTACCGGGCTTTGCTTCCTTTCTCTGACTCGTTGTCTCAACCAGGGAGAGACGTTATGACATTCGTTGGAGATTTTGTCGTCTCCCTCGATCCAGAGCTCCTTTTCGACGAGCCAGTTTCGGAATTTGTAGTGGTTGTAGAGGTCGATAAGGTCGAGACTGTCCATCTCGTGCTTCTTATCGAGTAGATACGGATCTCCTCCGGCCTCTACCAGGAGCTTATACGCGCTGAGATACCCTTGCATGACGGCATAGGTCATGGGTGAGTATCCATGGGGGTCAATCGAGTTCGGAGTGGCCCCGGCGTCTAGTAGAAGACGGAGGAGATCTTTCGACGTCAGGTAATATCGGATGGCTTTCTCCACGGGAGCATAGCCGCGTTTTGTCCTGAGGTCGAAACGAGAGCCATGGTCGAGAAGCATCCCCAGTATAAGAGGGGACCTGTTCTCGACGGCGACGTTTACCAGGTCATCAGACCCGGGATATCTGGAGGGATTCGGGTCGGCACCGAGTTTGAGAAGGTCTCGAACCACAGACCACTGGTCTAGTCTGACCGCGAGCTGCAGTGGTGGGTTACCCTGCTTCGACGCATGGTTGGGATCCACCCCGGAGTTCAGGAGGAAGTGGACAAACTCGAGCTTGTTCATCCGGATTGCCCAATGAATAGCGTAGCAGTTCTTCCAGGTATAGGGTCCTGGTGGGTATTTCCGGACGAGACGGATAAATGAGGACATGTTGTCCTCATTTATCGCTCTGACCAGGTCTCTCTGAGCCGGATAAGGGATGTTCTCTTTCTGCGACTTGTCAGGGCTTTTCATCAGTCGAGTCCGAGGTCTTGGTACATAGGGTTGCCGAGGACGCTCTTGAGGAGTTTGCGCTGTCTGTCTCGCTCCTCGGATTTCATATCCTCTTCCCAGCCGGTTTCGTACATACGCTCGAAACGGCTTCGAGGATAATCATACCCATCGGCCTCATATTCGTACTCATCTTCCTCGTCGAACTCGATCTCTTCCTCGAGGTCTGGGCGGAACCGCTCGTCGATGCTTTCGACTCGACAATCGGTGAAGCCCTTCAGGTAGCCCTCATGGAAACCCTTTCGGTATCCACTGGGCCCCTGAGAGCGGGCCCGGTCTTCCTCCCAGGGGAGCCTCCTGTCTCGGTAGAGGTAGAGATAGACCACGATGACAGAAGCACCTGCCAGGATGAGTGCCACGAGTACACTTGCCATGGGACTACTCCTTCTCGAGAAAGATGAGACGATGGGACTCGAGCAGGGCCTCTGCGACCTCCTGGTCGTCATCACCCTGCCCTGGGAGACGCTCGAGGTCTTCAGCGGTCATTGCCAGGATTTCGAGCCACCCTTTTACGTCACTCCAGACCTCGAGAGTGTCCGATTCGTGGTCCACGACCAGAACTCGTCCCAGGGGGTCCTTCCAGTAGGACCCCCCGCCGCGAGAGAGGGTGAACTTGTAGCCTTTGTAGTCCTTCATACCGCGTTTCCTCCGAAGCCAGTTCCCATGGCGCAATCGGTGCACAGACCGTGTTTTCTTTGAGGGACTCCCAGGAGCCGGGCGTTACACGCGCGGCATCGGGGGTCGAAGCCGATCTCGAAGCCCTTGGGCTCCCAGGACCGGGGATTCTCGAGCAGGTCTTTGACGGCTTGGGCTCCCGGGCCCTGGGCCTCGAGCAGCACGCCCTGCTTGTCCACGGTTCCCAGAGGAATCCAGCGGTCCTCGAGCCCATTCTGCTCGTGTACGAGGACCTTACGGGTCCCTGTCGGGTCGGACACGATGGCAACGACGAGCGGTTGCCCGTTGAGGGGCGCCGCGGTCACGATGCCATTGTGCCTGGACAGGTGCCATTCCTCGTGGTCGAAGACGTGCCCCTGGCCTTTGGCCCCGGGGTCGTCGAATCCGTCGATGTCAGGCGACTCGAACCGTCCGTTGCTCTGGACGGTGGTGGAGCTGACAGGAGCCGAGGGCTCCATATCCAGATCGAGATCGTCAAAACGTCCCATGTTATACCTCCTTGTTGATCTGAGAGAGAGCGCGGGAGACGTATCGGTGGACAGTTTCCATCGAGATGCGCCATTCCTGGAAGTTCGGTGCCGTCTTCAGGCTGTACCGAGCTTCCTCGAGCGCCTTTTCGAGCTCTTTCTGGGCGGATTCGACCTTACCCAGGTTCTGCTCGTACTTGTATTCGTACTTGTATTTCATCGGACCCTACCTCCTTGTTTTGGTCATACCTCTCCTACGGGGCAGGAAAAGAGAAACCGGAAAACCCCGAACCCTGCCTCGAACAGGGCTTGCCGCCTGGTTACGGGCGGGGTTTTGTGGGACAATGGCATGTGGTTTTTTTTCGAGCTTCTGGTAGAAGGGGGGTATGTTGTTTACCACCATCTAGTTCTCCCCTCTTCTCCAGGTCAAGTTGTTCATCATGTTGATGGTAACAAATTGAACAACCGCCCCGAAAACCTGAAGCTCCTGGCGGACCGCGACCACTGGACCTTGCATTCCAAAAGAGGAAGTGGTGCTGAACTCTTCAAATCCCAGTCCTCGTAGAGATCACTGAAATCCGAGCGGAGTGGGCAGGCAGACGAAGGGGGGTCCGAGTGGGTGGGCGGTTTTGGTCACGAGATTGACCAGGTAGAACTTGCCCCATCGGTAGTCTTTGTCGACAGCCAGGACCTGCCTGGTGTTCGCGCCGACTTTGTAGACCGTGGTGAAACCTCCGCCGACCTTGGGGTCAGCGAAGAAGTCGTCACATACGAGACGGTGTGCGAGGTTATCGCTGTAGTGGGCTTTTCTCCGGTTCATAGTCTTTTTGTGGCCTCTTTGATGAGCTTCTCGACATCTTTCAGCGCGGCTTTGTAGCCGAGCTCCCATGCCGAGAACTCGTCGTCCTCCGGGTAAATCTCCGATCCGGGTGTCACCCGGGTGTCATAGGACACCTCCTGCCAGAGTTTCTCGAGCAGGAGATCCATTTGTGAGGGGCTCATGGTGCGTCTTCTCCCACGGGGGTGATCTTGGTGGTGACCGTTTCTCCCCACTGCAGGATGTCCATGCAGTCGAAGTCACCCCGGTCGTAGTCGGCCTGCTGATTGCGGGCCGCTTCCTCCAGAGTGGCCGCGTTGTAGTGCTTGAGGTCGTGGACCGTCCATTCGATGGTGATGGTGGCTCGCAGTTTCATGGTGTTTTTCCTTCCCCACGGGGCTTTTCACAGTTCTTCCAGTTGTGGGAAATCCAGTCCGAGGTGGGGCCCTCGTTCCACAAGCGCCCCGCAACCCAGACTCGCTGGTACGTGACTCGAGCGGGATCTGTTACGGGCAGGCCCCGATCGGTAATCCGACGGTATCCCCACCCGGAGAGGGGCTTTTCGAGGTAGGAAATCTCGACGAACTGCCCCTGGTCTTCCTCATGTGTGATAAATCGCATCATCCTTCGATCTCCATGCCGATGTGCCCGTATGCCTTGAGGTCGAGGAGCACATTGATCATCGCGTGGGGGTTAATGCCTTCGTAATTCTCGACGGCTTTGTGGGACTTGGCGTTCAGCTCGTTGATGAGCCACCGGAGCCGCTTGAGCAGCTTTCCCCTGCTGTCCTGGTAGCGCATGATGAACACGGAATCGGGGCACTGCTTCCCTTCCAGGAAGGGGCGCCACCAGGCCTCGAGCTGTCTCCAGGCCTTATCCTGCTCCACTTGCTTCTTGTACGCCTTGAAGACACCGAACAGGCGGTCCCGGAGGACCTCGGGGTCCAGGTGGCGGAAGTCGTCCGCGAAGGGCACCGCATAACCGAAGCTCTCGACGTAGCTGTCGGAGTAGTCGAGGGCCTTCTGGGGCTTCTCTGCCACCTCCTCGTAGGCTTCCTGACCGAGCCCGACGATATGGTTGCACAAGTCGTCGAGCCCGTCATCGGAGAGCCACTCATCTGCGGCATCGTAGAAGCGGCCGACCGGGCCTCGGATGGCTGTGGTGAGCCGGTGCAGGATGCCGCGCATGAATCCCGCCTCCTCAGGGGTGAGCTTCTGGAGGAGCTCGAGCTTGATGCGGTCGGAATCGTGGTCTTTGTCCCACTGGGACTCGGCCACAAGGCCCCAGAACTGGTCGATGGTCATGTTCACAGCGCTACCTCCATGTTGGTGAGATATTCCTGCTCGAGCTGCTCGTCGGTGGGCTCCTGGTCGTCCTTGAAGTCCACTGCGGAGAACTCGACTTCGTAGCAGTCACGTTCCCGAAGGTCCGTGGTGATTCGCTTCTTGAGGACCTCGATAAGGACCTCCTCGGCTTCCGCCCGGGTGTGCTTCCACCAGGGGCAGTCTTCGGGGTTCAGGGTGATCTCGAGGACCTCACAGGGCTCTTCGGCCTCGAAAGATCCATAACGATCGACCATGACCTTCCAGTACCCTTCGTCGACAACGTGCCCGTACTCGACGGTGGCGTTGACGAACTCGGCATCGGCAAACACCCATGCTGTTTCGGACATCTCATACCTCCTTGTGATGGGGATATCCCTTCTACGGGAGCTTAAAAGTGAAACCGGAGAAATGCCTCCTGCCCTGCCGTGAGCAGGGCGCCCGGCGTTACCGGGTCAGGGGCTACGGACCAGGTTGGGTCGGGTCAGGAGCGCAGGGCGCGGGCTCTTGAGGATCAGACCCACGCGGCGGCGGGCCGTCTTACGGCGGGCGGTGGCGAGCTTCTGGCGGGCACGGGTAATCTTACGGTCGTAGTTGCTCATGTTTCCATTCCTCTTACATGTTGGTCGCCCCCGAAATGGGGGCTCGAGGCGAATCGTAATCAGGGGGGTGGGGTAGGGTTACTGTTTCACCTCCTTGTTAGGCTTCGTTGAACTCGTGCCAGAGGCGGTCGGACTCGCCGTCGAGATACTCGAGGGCTCTGTCCAGCTCCCCCTCGGTGAAGGGGAACCAGAGCTCCTGGGGCTCGATGCAAGGATCGTAGGTGGAGCCTTCCACGATGGTCCCGAGGACCAGAGCCCCCTGGTGCTCACCCACCTTTCGTGGGATTTTCACCTTGAAAGTCACATAAAACACCAACGGTCCGCGCCGGGTGATTCGGGTGACATCCTCACCGACGGTCAAATTCTCCAACTCGGTACAGGTCAGTTCGGATCTCCGGGGGTTGTCCGGCTTGGCCAGGAGGTGTTCGAGAACCCGCTTCGGGGTCTGTTCTGCCCGGAGCTTGCGCTCCCCGCGCTTGCGGGTGGACAGGATAGCCACGCCTCCTATGCTTTTCGCCAGGCATGCTGTCCAGGTCTCCTCAACCTCCCCGAGCTTGGGCCCCGGTTTGATGGTCGAGGCCCAACCCCCGAAGGGAGTGCTCTTGTAGATGCGCCGGTCGAGCTCTTTCTCGGACTCAGCTCCATAGAAATGGAAGACCTCCTCGAGGTTATTGAACGTCTGCACGGTAAGTACCTCCTTGTGTGCGGGAATCAGAACCAGAGGCCACCTGCCGGGGCTCGAACCCGGCTGCCTGCCTGGTTACAGCGTGGCTAGTTGAGAGTGACCTGCTGCATCTGCTGCTGGGTCACCGGAGGCGCGGCTAGCGTGTATCCGGTCATGCCCTGGGTAATCTCTTGGGGATTCTTACCCTGCATGTACTGGTTGAGCCAGCTACCCGCTTTGGTGTGGAAGTCGTTCGAGGACCCGAACCAGATGTTGTGGAGCTTGTGATCAGCTCCCTTGGTCTTCCAGGTGCCCCGGTGGTGGTTCGTGTACTCAGTCGCCATGTTCAGCGCCTGGTAGGCCTTCCCGCGCACGCCCTTGATGTCCGAACCGAGGCCGCTCTCGAAGAGCTCGACGAGCTTGAGTCGCGTGTTCTTCGTGCGAGTGGGAATCTCAGCCTCCGGATCCGCGTCCGAAGGGTGCGGGGCCAGCGCCTTGATCATCATGTCCAGTGCCTCGGTGGTCATATCCACCTTGGCCAGCTGGCTCAGGTGCTCGCCCACGTGGTCATAGGCCCGGCGGCTGAGTCCGAGCACCTCCCGCGCCTGCTCGAGGCGGTTCTTGATGCTCGCCGTGTGCTTGAGCGTGATGCCCTTGCCCTTGCCTTCGGCCAGGGCGTGGCGCCAGGTGTTCATGCAGCACACCCGGATGGAGGTCCAGAAGATCCGCAGGGCCCCGGAGCCGTCGTGGGTGTTCGAGAACAGGAGGAACTTCCCCACGGGGTCGCCGGGGACAGGCTCGAGGTTGCCTTTCAGCTGTCCCAGGATCCAGACCACTCGGCCGCCTTTCAGGCTCCCGGCGGTGTGATAGCGCAGTTCGCCGTCCTCGACGAGGCCGTCGAGGAACTGGAAGGCGTCCGCGTTCTGAATGGGGTGGTAGCGGGAGCCGACCACGCCGAAGGCAGTGTAATCGGTGTCTTTCACCATCGCCCGGTTGTCCTTGAGCTGCAGGGGCATCGGGATGGGCATCCCCTGGGCGTCCAGGATGGGGTTGCCCTCGTTGTCCTTGTAGACATCGGGCCCCTGGATGTAGAGAGGTGCCGTGTTGACACCCCAGTCGAGCCCCGCCATGGAGAGCGCGGTGGCGCTGTCAACCAGGTCCTGGCCGACATAGGTCCCGTATTGGGCGCTCCAGGGGGTGAAGTCATCCTCACCCGAGGCCCACATCATCGAGGTGGGGACACCCTGTCCGTCGGCAGGAGTCGGGGCGAAGCCATTGGTGATCTCGACCTGGGGGTTGGTGTTATGCATATTCGACATGGTCTTTTCCCTCCTTGGGGGGGTTTAGGTTGCACAGGTAATAATACGCTGAGGTTATTTTTCCCTGCACACCTGAGATAAGAAAAAAGTGAGCGCCCCGAAGGGCCCCCGCGTTGTGCCGTTCCTTGCGCTGAGTGGAGTTATCAGCGCGTTGGCTCCGGCTGTTATCACTCCTACGGAACCGCGAGAGTGAAACCGGAGAAATCGAGATAAAAACACCTGCCAGGACTCGAACCTGGCTGACCGCCTGGTTACGGTCAGGGCTTACTCGTCCTGAATATCATCCAGATATGTCTGGACGTCCTCGAGATCGAGGTGGACATCGTCCTCGAGTGCCTGCTCTACCAGGAGCTCGGCGTTGCGGTCTTCTGGGATGTCTACGAACCAGTCGTAGGCATCCCAGTAGGTTGGAAGGTCATCAGGGTATCGGAACCCTTCTTCGGAGCTTCGCACCAGACTTTCGAGCGCCTCGTCGGCCTTTTCCGAGAGACGCCCCTTCCAGTTGTTACCGTCCCAATGGGGCTCGTAACCTTCCAGGACGGCTTGGATCTGGTCTTCCCGCTCGAGCAACCATTCCTTGATGGGATCAGCCTTTGCGATAGGACTCGGGATGGTCACTAGGACCAGGGCCCGGCCGTTCCAGATTTCACCAGAAATTTCCCCCTGGCGGTACGTCTCGAGCGAAATCCGCGGGGGCTCCTCTTCCGGGTGCAAGATGGCTTGCCACCCACTGTAGTAGTCCCCGAGCTTGTCCAGCTGCTCGTCGAATAGTGAGTCGTAGATGATATCCATACTGTCCTTGTGTCAGGGCGTGAGCGGGGGCGGGATAACCTGGGAAGCCTTCGCTTCCTGGCAGACATTCTCCAGCTGCCCGAGCCACTCTTCCTCGAGCTCGTAGTAGGCAAGCTCGTGGGGGTCGAGGTCGGAGCAGAGCTGCTCGTAGTCGTCCGTCTCCAGGTCGAAATCCTGGAGCATCCGGGCGGCCGCCCTGGTAATCGAGTCGATTTGGGCTACCAGGGGGCATTTCCCCTTGAGGGTCTCGAGCATCCGGAAGAGCTCTTCCAGGTTGCAGTGGTAACCGTTCTCCCACCACTGGAAGAAACCCCCGTTGGTCACCTGGTAGTTCAGGTTTTTCAGTGTGACCACCCAGCGGTGCATCTCGGAGAGCTCCGACAGGAAGGTGGGGTAGTCCCAGTCCTTGTGGTCGCGCCAGGCATGGTATGCCTGGTCGATGATTGCCTGCATGGCGGGGAACTCCTCGAAATCGGGAGTGTCGTCTTCGACGAGTTTGACGAATTCAACGGTCATATCGGGAACCTCCTTGTGATGATGTTATCCCTTCTACGGGGCAGGAAAAGAGAAACCGGAGAAACCGGGAGAAAAATGCTCCAGGCCCCGACTCGAACGGGGCAGACCGCCTGGTTACGGTCAGGGCGACGGCTCTTCGTATTTTGCCAGGAGTCGCTCACAGATCTCCTTGATGAGGGCCAGCCCGCTGTGGAGAAGCTCCTCGCCCTCGACATCATCGAGATAGACCTCAACAGCGATCTCGCAGGGGCTGTCGAGCTTGATAGCGACCTTGCCGTCAGGCAAGCCAGCCTCCAGGAGACCCCTCACTCCGTCCTGGGTCTCCATGATCAGGCGGTTGCTCACGATCTCATCCTTGATGAACTCGTGGAAGAAAGCCATATCATTGACCATTTGGGGATTGAGTTGCATGGGCATCGTCATACCTCCTTGTGGAACCATTTTGTCAGCTCCTGGTGCAGGGTCTCATACAGGCCCGGGTGGTCAATGTTCATTGCCGCGCCGATGACGCAGCGGGCGAGGTCTTCCGAACGCCCGTCGCGGGCGGCGGTCTGAGCCCCGGCGAGGTGCTGCTCGAACAGGAGGGTTGAGGTGAGATCCGCGTCCATGGTGCCTACGGCGAGCGTTGAGGTCGTCTCCTTCCAACTTCCAACCTCGTCGAAGCCGAGATCCTCGAGCATCCCCCCGAGCTCGTCCTCGTGGATGCCCCGCTGGTAGCTGCCGGACCCTGTGATGAACCCCTCGCCCTTGCGCTGCCAGTTGCCGCGCTTGGCGAAGTAGTTCACGTCCGAGGGGTGCCTGGTGGCCACCATGACCTTCGATCCGGGTTCCAGGTAGAGTGCCATCTCGTTGATCACCCGCTCCCGGTCTTCCCAGGTGGGCAGCGTGTTGAGGACGTAGGCGCACTGCGCGTAGCGGAACCGGGCGGACTCGAGCAGTGGGCGCTGGGGACGATACTTCGGGTCGAACCCAAATGCCTCAATGCCCAGGCTCTTGAGATAGGCCAGGTCAGCGCCGCGCCCGCACCCCCAGTCGAGGGCAGGGCCTTTGACGATGTCGAGCTCGAGAGCGCGGGCCAGGGGGCGAGACGGGTCTTTGCGGTGTTTTGCGGTCTCTGCCATCGAGAACCTCCTTGTGATGGTGTTATCCCTTCTACGGGGCAGGAAAAGAGAAACCGGAAAAGCCGAGAGAAAGTTTGAGGCCCCGTTTAAAACCGGGCCTTTTTGCATTATCTGATTCGGAACAGGGCAGAGTGGCCCAGGGTCTGGGCGTGGATGACCGCGTATTTCTCGGGGGTATCCAGGAACCTGTTGAAAGCGTCCCTGGTATCTACCTTGAAAAGAAAGGAAGCTGTTGTGAACCCACTCATGTGCCACTGGGTGCCGACCCGAACCTGGATCCTGTACATGATACCTCCTTGTTACAGGGTGAAATTGATCTTCTGGATGAGTCTCTCGGGGGCCTCTTCCTCGTGGTTGCAGTTGGAGCAATAGAGATACGGGATGTCCCCTTCGTCTTTGTCCGTGGTGAACTCCGGCATTGCAGAGGCCTTCAGGCCCTGCGAGCCCGTCTCCAGGCGGTAGACGGCATATGCTGGTATCCACAGCTCGATCGAGTCGTTGCCACAGTGGGGGCAGCAGAGGCGGGGGCCCCGGGAGGGCTGCCGGGTCTGGGCCCTCTTTCGTCGGCCTCGGCCTCGATTTTCGCTGCGATGGGCAGTGTTTGACAGGGGGATCTCGGTGCTGACCCAGTGCAGGTTCGATTTTGCCATCATACCTCTTTGTCGGTGGTGTTATCCCTCCTACGGAGCAGGGAAAGAGAAACCGGAAAAACGGGGGGGAAAATGCCTCCTGCCAGGAGTCGAACCTGGCTGATCGCCTGGTTACGGTCAGGGGCTGGGAACTATGCTTTTGAAGAGGTCAGCCCAGATACGCTCGATGGCGCGGACGTGGCTCTTTTCGCCATCGCCGTCTCCGTTCATGTGGGCGGCCTCGTGAATGAGGACCCGGAGAGTGTCAACGGGGCTCGTCAGAAGGCTCTTGGCGAGCAGGATCCTCCTTGTGTCTGGATCCCACTGGCCTTCGATCGCCTCTTCGTCGGTGAAATCGACGATCTCCAGGAGATCCAGGGACACTTCCTCGCAGGCGGGGTAGATGGTACCCAGGGCCCACTGGAGATGCTCCCGCTCGGTGTCCGTGAGGTCGTGCCAGCCGTAGCGCTTCTGCGCAGCCCGCTTCAGCTCGCTCAGGTTCTGCTCGGTGGTCCCGAAGAACCCCTCGAGCACCTTCTGCATGACCCTGGGGACGACCACACCCTTGCGCCCGTAGTGCTCGAGCTTGGCGCTGTCAGCCATCGTCGCGGCAGGCAGGGCCTTGTCGCCGTGTTCCTCCTTGAACTCCTTGGCGACTCCCTCCTGGACGTTCTTGTTGGCATACCAGAGCATGCCGTCGATCTCGGGGGAGCGATCGGCCATGAGCTCGCTCAGCTGGGTTGCCAGACCGGGCTTTGCGGTCACTGCCGAGTTCCAGATGGCTGCCACGAAGTAGTCGACCTCTTCTTTTTTGACCATCCGACGGTCCCGGTCGATTTCGACGTGCTTGAGGTTATAGCCGTACCGGAAATCGGTACGCCGCTCGGTGGCGATCCCTTTGACGTAGATGACCCCGGCACGCTCGGGCTCGAGCAGGAGCTCGCCGTGGTATCCGGTGTCGATTACCTGGTCCTTCGGGGGGCGCTTCACGAACAGGAAGAGGCGCTTCCAGCGCTTCCAGTCCTCCTTGTCGATGGGGCTGACCTCGACCCGAACCCGGTTCTGGTGCTTCCGGCCAGTCCTGACGTCGAAGACCAGGACGTCGGCCTTGAACCGCTCGGAGTGCTCGATGCTGGGTACCCAGACCTCGGACCCGGTGCGGATCTTCACCTGGTAACCATCGCGGAGCAGGGCGAGGGTGCCGACCTTGAGCCCCTCTCCCCACTTGCCGATGAGGTCCTCCCTTTCGGCCTTCGAGGTGTGGCCCATCAGGAGAGCCTCGTAGGTGAGAGTGGCCCCGGTGTTCTCGATGCGGAGCTGGCCGCCCTTGGCGTAGTGAGTGATCTCGAGGGGAGCGTTGTGCTCGACCTCGGCGTCCTTCCCGTTCTGTACGAGCTCTCGGATGCCCTCGAAAGCGCCCCAAGAACCTGCGAGATACTGAGCGTCAATGGACAGTTCGATGCGGGGCATAGCAACCTCCTTGTGTGGGTGATATCCCCTCTACGGGACCTTGAAAGTGAAACCGGAAGAAATGGGATCTTTCTGTACGAAAATGCCATGGCCCCGGCTCGAACGGGGCTGCGCTGCCTGGTTACAGCTAGAGGCTTTTGGCCCAGGTCCAGGTGTTCATCCACTGGGCCTCGGTGGCCGTGACGACCAGGGCACCTCCACCGAAGGCCCCGACACGCGGCGCCGAGCAGCCCACGTGCCATCAGAGGACCTCGATTTTGGTGCTGCACACGTAGTGATCGCGCATCAGACCCGCGAACTCATCGGCGGTCGTTTCACGTGGAAGTCCGTCCTCTCCGTAAAACTGGACTTCGACGAGTCCACTGTACTCGCCGGTTTGCCTCTCGCGGTACACGCCGTGAATTGATCCCTAGTGGATTCCGGCGAAAGGCGCTTCTGTCTCGATCCTGAACGTTGCCATCTCGTGTCTCCTGTCGGTTGTGCTTCTACATCGTCAAGCCCCAGGGACTGAAGTCGAGGGGGCTGGTGGGTGATGGCTGGGGTCAGCCATCTTACTCGTCCTCCTTCGCTTACAGGGCAACCCACCGGCCGCCTTCCCTGAACTCGATGATGGTGCAGCCCGAGTCGGGCATGCCGTACTCGTCGAGGGGCTCGAAGTCGACGTTAGGGGTGCAGACCCCCCTGAAGTAGACGTTACGGTCATCGTCCAGGAGCCGGAACCGCTCAGTCGCCCTCTCCGCCCGGTCCTGGTCCCAGTTCTGGGACCGGACGTTGCGGGGGGCGTTGGCGAGACAGTCGTGCGTGATGCGCCACATGAGAACCTCCTTGTGTGGGTGTACCCTGTCAACGGAGTCGGAACTCTGAAACCGGAAGAATCAGGGATTTTCTCGGATGTAGAGCGCTTGGCGGGTTTCGTAGGCGAGGACCTTCTCCCAGTCCTGGGACCCTAACCCGGCGCCTTGGCAGAATTGCTCCAGGGTTGCTTCCTCCCAGGCAACCTGGCAGGGCTCCCCGTCCTTGCCAAGCAGGAAAGGCTGCCGGGTGACCCGGGTTAGCGTTCCGTGCTCGACGTCCACATCGGGGACGTAGACGTGGAGACGGTAGGTGTAAGGGTCGCCAACCTCGGTCTCGAACTCGAAGGTGAACTCGAAGCTCTCGGCGTCCTCGCTGACGGCGAGGGCACCACAGGTGGCGCACTTCCACTCCTCGTCGTCGTAGGGGAGCACCTCGAGGAATTCGACGTCCGCCAGGTAGTCCCCGTTCTGGTCTACCCGGTAGATGTGCTTCGCGAGCACTTGGACCTCGAAGGTCTGGTGCGCGGAGTTGAGGGGACAGCGTTTCATGGGGAACCTCCTTGTGATGGCGTCAACTCCTTCTACGGGAGCGCGAGAGTGAAACCGGAGAAATGCTCCTGCCAGGACTCGAACCTGGCTGGCCGCCTGGTTACGGTCAGGGGCTATGAGGGCTCGTCGAGAAGATCTTTCCCCTCATCGTCGACGAGCCCGTGGAGAACGGCTAGAGCCTCGTTGGAACAGGGCCCGCCTTCGTATAGGGCGCAGTCGCGGTGCCCGTGACGGCACACGTCGTCTGTCTGGCTCTCGACGTAGACAGCGAGCCAGTTGACCTTGCCCTGCTGGGCCGGGTCCCTGGCGACGAGTTGGTCTTCGGTGCTATGCATCGACGGGCCCTCCTAGACCTTGAGGGAGTTCCGGCAGGGGATGCGGGTGGTGCAGGCTTCGCGGGCAGTGACCCCCCGCTCCGCCTCGAGCATGCGCCGCATCTGCTCGCCTTGGTAGCGGTCCTTCTGACCTACGTAGCGGGCCAGGAGATCGACGAGCTTGCAAGGCAGCCCGTCTTCCCAGGGGAGTGCCCCAGGCCAACCAGGCATACAGGTGTCGTTCGACTCCTGGTCTGCCTGCTTCTGGGTGAGCTGACGGCGGTGGTAGGACGTCCAGTAGACCCGCCGGTAGCGGTCCTCCGCTTCCTCCTTCGTGTAGGTAGCGAGCACGGAGTCCTCGTCGGCGTCCTCCTCGAACTCCTGATGGTCTTCCCACACAGCCCTGTACAGAGCGATCAGGGGGCGGACGACGGGGCAGCGGGCCTCGTCGTCCTCATCGTAGTTCTCGATGCCGTAGACGGCCCTGATGAAAAGCTCCTCGACGTCATCGAGGGTGATCGGGTCGGTGTTACGGATCATGTAGTCGAGCATGGGGACCTCCTTGTGTGGGGATATCACTCCTACGGGAGCTTAAAAGTGAAACCGGAGAAATGCTCCTGCCAGGACTCGAACCTGGCTGGCCCGCCTGGTTACGGTCAGGGGCTAGACGAACCGGCGGTCTCCGGCTCGTACCAGGGGAGAAGGATCTGGAGCCAGCAGAGGTCGCAGTTAGGGTCCTCACAGACCGGTAGCCCCGTCGCCAGTGCCTCCAGGGTTCCTTGCTCTCGGAGCAAGGCGATGACGTGGCGGGCGGCAGCTTCGTCGTTCTCGAACCGCTCACACTCATCACAGCGCTCGACCTCTAGCCAGGAGCCCGTGTCGAACAGGCCCCACCCGGGACAGCCGCAGCCGTCCTCGCTGGGGGTGTCCTGGTCCTCCAGGCTCCCGACTTCGGTCAGAAGCTCGTTGTATTCCGGGGCAGCCTGGAAGGCCCGAAGTCGCCCATAAGCAGCGTGGTCGCTGTTACTGTGGATCCCGGCTCGGGCCTCGTTTAGCCGTTCCCTCATGGAAACAAACCCACGGTCGAGTTCGGGCAGGATGCCCTCACCGGGTGCCCGGTGGGGGGGTGTGTCTTCCCGGTGCCCTTCCTCACGCCACCCCTCTGGTATCTCGTGGAGTTGCTCGCATTCGTTGCAGGTGAGGCGGTTTCGGGCCTCCCACCCGGGCGAGTCGTTGTTTACCCACTCGCTGAAATCCGAGTGGAAACGCTTGCTCTCGGCGCCCACCTTCTCTACGGGTCGGCATACCGCATCGTTGTACCACCAGGTCCAGTCCTGTGCGCCACACTTTGTGCAGCGCAGGTCCTCGGTAGCAGTCGGGAGCCGGTACTGCCCCTGCTCCAGCATGGCGGCCACAGCCAGGGCCTCGGCGGTGTCCCCGCGCCGAAGCGCGTGACGGAGCCGGGTGCCCAGGTCGTGCAGATGTTGGGGGAGTGCGGCGAGTACTGCGTTGCAGTCGCGGAGCTGTTGGTCGAGGTTGTACACGGGAGCCTCCTAGTGTGGGGGATACCCTCTCTACGGGGGGCCGGGACAGAAACCGGAAAATGCCTCTCGCCAGGGCTCGAACCCGGCTGCACTGCCTGGTTACAGCGAGGGCTGGTTGTTCCAGACCACATCGACGTTCCAGCGGGGCGGGAACTTCGGGTATTCCCGGGTGAGCTGGAGGTGTCGACGGTAGACGTGGGCAGGGTCCACGTCGTGGATGCACCGGGCGGATGCGACCTCGGGGTCGCAGAGGACCACCAGGGTGCGGAGCGCGGCTCCCTGGGACAGCGCCAGCTCCGCATACGGAGCGACCTCGTGCGCCGCGCAGGCGGTGTTGTCGACCACCATCAGGTCCGGGGGGCTGTCGTCCAGGCGCAGGAGCGCCCGGGTGAACCGCTCCAGGTTGACCCCGTGACACTCGGTGAGCCGCCGGCTGTCGAACCGGTAGCGCCCCTGCTCGTCGACCATGTGGTCGTCGGCCGCGAAGATGCGAGCCCGGTTCTGAGCCGACTGGCCCAGGAAGTCTTGGGCGAGGTGGGCTGCGAGGGTGCTCTTGCCCGCACCGGGGATCCCGGCCAGGACGATGACGCGACGCTTGTACATGTGAACCTCCTTGTGTGGGGATGTCCCTTCAACGGGGCCGTGGGAGTGAAACCGGAACTCTGGGGCGGTTTTTCAGGGGCACCAGTCGAGCCAGGGATGCCTGGTGACGGGGTTCCGTGCGAGGGCCTCGTTGATGGCGCGCTCCTCCCTGTCGGTCTCGAAACCGCGCCACTGCGCTGCCTCCTGGCGTCGAGCCTGGCGTGTGCGGCGCTGCTTCAGGCGTCGCTTTCGCTTGCGGAGCTGTCGGATCTGGGCGTTGCAATCGCGGAGCTGTTGGTCCAGGTCGTACACGGGAGCCTCCTTGTGTGGTGGGGGGAACAGGGATGCCTCCTGCCCGGCCTCGAACCGGGGCGTGCCGCCTGGGTACGGCAGGGGCTGCTAGTCGTCCTCGTCCTCGTCCTCGTCGAGGTCGTCCAGGTACCGCTGCACGTCGTCGGGGTCGAGGTAGACCCCATCGTCGAGGGCCTCCTCGACCAGGAGTTCGACATCGCGCTCTTCGGGGATATCGACGAACCAGTCTCCCGCGTCCCAGTAGGTGGGGAGGTCTTCCGGGTAGTGGAAGCCCTCTTCGCTCTCCCAGTACAGGCTTTCGAGCGCCTCGGCGGCCTGCTTGGAGAGCTTGCCCTTCCAGTTGCTCCCGTCCCAGAGGGGCTCGTATCCCTCCAGGACCGTGCGGAGCCGGTCTTCCCGCTCCTGGAACCAAGCTTTGATACCCTCCGCCCTGGCGATAGGCCTCGGGATGCTCATCAGGGTGAGCACCCGGTTGTGCCAGATCTCACCAGAGGTTTCCCCCTGACGGTAATTGTCGAGCGAGACCCTGGGGGGCTCCTCTTCGGGATGCAGGAGCACCTGCCACCCACTGTAGTAGTCCCCGAGCCGGTCGAGCTGCTCGTCGAATAGCGAGTCGTAGATGATTTCCATGGTACGTACCTCCTTGTGTGTGGGTGTGCCCCCACTACGGGGCCGAAAAAGTGAAACCGGAATTCCAGGGCAAAAAATCAGGCTCGAGTACGAGCTGTGGCGATGTGCCAGTAGCACACCGCTACCAGCAGGAGACACAGCAGGGCGGGCACGCGCGTGCCAGAATCCGTGGGTGCTCATTGCACGCTCTCCAGGCACTGGCGGGCCAGGCGCTTGCCATGGTTGCCGTGGGGGTGCAGCACGACGCAGTGCCCGCGCTGGGGCGCTGTGTGGCAGAGGTTGCACACGCGGCAGGCGATGCCTCGTGTGTGGTGAGCGCATGCCGCAAACGTTACCTCGGGGTGCATGGCCCGGAGCAGGTCGATGTGCTCGATAGGCCAGATGACGGCGCCCCCGGGACCGTAGTAGCCGCTTCGGAGCATGGCGATCCCGTGCTCTGCGAAGCGCTCGACGAGCGCGGCAGCGTCGGGCACGCGGGTGTACCCATACGCTCCAGGCTGCCCCTGGCGCAGTCCCACGCGGTCCGCGAGCATCGCGCCTGCGGTGCAGAGCGCGCCCACGAGCCGGCGGTCGAGCTTGCCCTGCCGGCACAGGTCGCCCGAGTTGAACATGCGCGCGGGGTGCAGATCCCGCCGCAAGCTCAAGTTGCCCACCGTCACGAAGGAGCGGATGGCGGGAGCGATGCCGATGGGGGCTCGCTTTGCCGACTGGCGGCAGTGGTAGCCTGCGGCGTAGCAGGGTCCCTGGGCCTTCGCTGTGCGCGGCAGCATGGGGCAGTTGGGCGGGCAGGTGCCGTTGCCGTCCGTGCCGATGCCCCGGTAGAAGCCCGGGGGGACACCCTTGCTCGTCTGCTCACCCATCGGGCAGTACTCCAGTCCGAGCGCGGCGAAGCCATCGCGGGCGGCGGTGAGAGGCTTTGCCTTGCGCCAGGTAGACTCAGCGATCCGGAATGCGACGTCGTACATCGGAGACCTCCATGTGTGGGGATACCTGCCCTACGGGCGAGCGAGAGACAAACCGGAAAATCGAAAAGAAAAGATGCCTCTTGCCAGGACTCGAACCCGGCTGTGCTGCCTGGTTACAGCGGGGGCTGTGTGCTGGGCTGAGGTCGGGGCCAGTCGCCCACCTCGACCCGCACGGGGTCGAGCGCGAGGAAGGGGGCGAGGCGGCCCCAGTAGCGCTCCACCTGCTCGGCCGAGCACTGGCAGAGCCGGTGCGAGCTTCCCTTGAAGCCGCAAGGGCAGGGGTGCGTCGCACCGACCAGCAGGGGCTTCCCGGGGAAGCGGTAGAGCTTGCGGGTGCGCCATATCTGTGCCTCGCTGTCGCGGTGCGTCTGGACGACCGCCTCGAGCACGTTGCGGCGGAACTCCGCGAGCTCGTCGAGGTAGAGCACCCCGTGGTGCGCCAGGGTGAGCTCGTGCCAGAAGCTGTGGGCGGTCATGACACCCCCTCGAGCAGCTCCCGGGCCAGGCGCTTGCCGTGGTTGCCGTGGGGGTGCAGCACGACGCAGTGCCCGCGCTGGGGCGCTGTGTGGCAGAGGTTGCACACGCGGCAGGCGATGCCTCGGGTATAGTGAGCGCATGCCGCAAACGTTACCTCGGGGTGCAGGGCGCGGAGCAGGTCGATGTGCTCGATGGGCCAGACAACCGCGCCCCCGGGCCCGAAGTGCCCGCTCCGCAGCATGGCGATGTGGTGCCGCCCGAACTCGGCGACGAGCGCCTCGACGCCCTGGAGGACGTGGGTATAGCCGTAGGCTCCCGGCTCCCCGTCCCGCAGCCCGGCCCTGTCACCGAGCATCCCGCCAGCCTGGCACAGGGCCCTGACGAGCCGGCGGTCGAGCTTGCCGCGCCTGCAGAGGTCGCCGGTGTTGAAAAGTCGCCCCGGGTGCAGGTCCCGGCGGAGCGACAGGTTGCCGACGGTGACGAACGAGCGGACGCAGGCAGCGACGCTGAGCGGCGCAGCCCCTGCGTGCTCCCTGCAGCGGTAGCCGAAGGCGTAGCAGGGGCCCTGAGCCTTGGGGTGCTCGGGGAGCATCGGACAGGTGTCGGGACAGGTGCCGTTGCCGTCCGTGCCGATGCCCCGGTAGAAGCCCGGGGGGACACCCTTGCTCGTCCCATCGCCCATGCGACAGTACCCCAGGCGCCGAGCGCGGAACTCGTCGCGGGCGGCGATGAGCGGCTTCGCCTTGCGCCAGGTGGACTCTGCGATCTCGAAAGCAGTGTCGTACAGGTCGTGCATCCTAACCTCCATGTGTGGGGATGTCCTCTCTACGGGAGGGCAGAAGTGAAACCGGAGAAAGGCCCCCGCCTGGCCGCGAGCCAGGCGCCCGGCAGACCGGGGCGGGGGCCTGGTGCCTAGTCGCACCAGTCGAGCCAGGGATAGCGGGGGACGGGGTTGCGACGCAGAACGCGGTCAATCTCGCGTTCCTCGCGCTGCTCGTCCGTTTCGAAGTCGCGCCAGTCGAAGTCAAGCTCGTCGTCGTCGTAGTGCATCAGACGAATTTCGGAATCGGGCAGGATCCCGGACGGGGGTTCTGAAGCAGCCTTCCCGCAGTCCGTCACAGCGGCCGGACTCAATGAGATCGTTCGTGATGACCCACATGGGAACCTCCTTGCTAGGGTGCGTCTATCTCTACGGCTCCGGTCGAGTGAAACCGGAGAATGCCCGGCGGGGGCCTCGATGCCCCCCGCGCCGGCCTGAGTACCGGTCGGGCTAGTGGACGTGCTTCGCTTCCGGGAGCTGCGGTAGCGCGAGCTCTCCGGGAGTCTCCGTGCCGAAGAACCCGCTGTCGTCGCGCACCGGGGAGACGCTCCCGGTCGCTTCCTCGAGGCGCTCGCAGATGAGCTCGAAAGCCTCGGGGCGCACCGTGTCGCCCGTGGAGGCGTAGGTGATGCTCCCGTCCTTGCGCAGCTCTGCAACCCTTTTATGGGCCTCGACCTTCGCCTGGGCGGTGACCTCTGCGACGAGCCCGGCGAGGCGCGCGTCGAAGCGGCAGACCTCCTTTGCGTCCTCCACCGCTTGCTTAGCGTAGTGGGACAGGATGTGTTGCGCCTCGCGCAGCACTGCCGCCTGGAGCGTAGCCTCGTCGCGCTCGGCCTGCGCCTGCTCCAGCGTCTCGGTGACGAGCGCCTGGAGCCCCTCGACGCCGCCCATCAGGGCGAGGGCCTCGTCCTGGTCGACGATCTCGCTGGGGCGCTCCGCTTCGACCCAGGCGGTGAAGGTGACCCAGTAGGCGCGACCCGCCTGCTCGGTGTGGGTGTACGTGTCGAGGCTCGTGCTCCCGTACCCATCGCTGAAGCTAGGGAAGGTGCCCGCCTCGTGGCGGGCGCGGAGCTCGGCCCACAGCTTCGTGATCACGCGCGACATCACGGAAGGGCTCTGGTAGTCCCCCTGCTGGAGCAGGGAGATCTCCGCGTCCGAGCCGCGAAGGATCACGGAAACGCGCTGCTTTGCTCCGTACTTCTTGTGGCGGCGCACGTCGATGCGCTCCAGGTCAGAGACATGGGTTGAGACTTCCATTTCGGCCCTCCTTGCTAGGGTGCTGCCCCCTCTACGGGGGCGGAGAAGTGAAACCGGAGAAGCCCCCGCCCCGCCGCGAGCGGGGCGGCCGGCGTGACCGGCTCGGGGGCAGCTAGGGGGAAGGGAGCTCGTCGAGCAGGTTCTGAACCCGCCCCGGGGCGTCGAGGTCGAGCCCGGCCAGCTCGTCGCGCAGGCCGCGTAGGGCAGGGCAGCTGCTCTCGACCTTGTTCAGCTCTGCGAGGTCGTGGGCCAGGGCGGCGAGGGCCCTGTCGAGGGCCTCGGCGGAGCTTTTGACCTCGTGGCGAGCGTCGAGGCACCGCGAGCGGTGCGGGTAGGGCAGCATCTCAGCTGGAAGCCACCCCATGTCAGGCCCCCATCCGGCGCTCGGCCGCGCAGATTGCCTGGTAGTCGGCCTCGTCGCGCTCCCAGTCCTGGAGTCGCTGGTACAGCTCCAGCCGGATGACGCTCCAGTCGCCATCTCGGCGCCCCGGGTCATCCTCGGTGCCCGGCTCGATGACGTCGGGCACGACGTTCTGGCCCCGGCAGCGAGGGCAGAGGATGTCATAGGAGCCGCCGAAGTAGTCCTCTGCGAACCCGGGATCCTCCGCAAACTCGCGGGAGCTGATCCCGCCGCAGTCGATGGCAGGGTCCACGACCTTGCCCGTCCCACGGCACAGGGGGCAGGCCTGCAGGTCGGCGGGAGCCTGGAACGTCCAGTCCTCGACCTCGGCGCACTCGCCGGCCGCCTGGAGCTCTGCGAGCTCATCGGCACCCAGGATGTGAGTGATGAGGTTCGCGTCTGCCTGAAGCTGCGGGTCCAGCTCCATGTAGGGCACGCTCAGGGTGATCAGACCCTTGCGGGCGTCGTACTGCCCCGCCTCGGGGTAGTCCCGGCTGCGGGGGTCGTTCTCGTAGTTGGCGCGCTCGATGGCGGCGCGGGCGAATGCGTTCATGGGAACCTCCATGTGTGGGGATGCCCTCTCTACGGGGGCGGAGAAGTGAAACCGGAGAAAGCCCCCGCTCGGCCGCGAGCCGAGCGCCTGGCAGTCCAGGGCGGGGGCGGGATCCTACTCGAATCCGAGGGTGGG
>Ga0180433_10002622_pt1 | contig 27463 bp, 34 predicted proteins | sample SS_ome_8_FD_132980 | JGI IMG/M metagenome (GOLD analysis project Ga0180433, IMG submission 132980) | Hypersaline lake sediment archaeal communities from the Salton Sea, California, USA - SS_1_D_1 metaG | ecosystem: Environmental > Aquatic > Non-marine Saline and Alkaline > Hypersaline >... | reverse complement strand
TTTTTTAAACATCTGCTTAAAAACCTGAGGGAGCATAGAGAATCTCATTGTCTCATAAGCCTCCTTGTTTTTTCAATACTTTTTTTATGAAGCTGTTCTTTATCAAGCATGTATTTATTTTTATTTTCTCTATGTACAATTCCTACTCTATTAGTACAGCTCATACAAGGATCTGTTGATGCTGCAACAATTGGAATGTCTGCTATTTGCTCACCTTTTAACATAGGAATCCAAGGCAAGATATTATTATATGTAGGCGCTCTTACTTTCCAAGTATAAGGTGCATCGTTACCATCCATTTTAACATAATGAATCACCTCTCCACGTGGTGCTTCATGTCTACCAACGCCTTCTCCATTTACTTTTTTGAGTTTTGCTAAAAGTTTAGGTATTTTTTCTTCAGCTAAAATAGGTCCAGAAGGCATTTGATCAACAGCTTTACCGATAAGCTCAACCGCTTGTTTTACCTCAAGTAACCTGACAATTATTCGGTCGTATACATCACCGTTTACTTCTCCAGTTAAAACATCAGGAGTGATATAATCAACATCTAAATCACCATAGGCAGCATATGCATGATCTACTCTCACATCCTTTTTAACACCAGATGCTCTAGTAGTTGGCCCCACAGCACATAATTTCATTGCATCTTCATAAGTTAAAATACCACAATTTTGACTTCGGACTTTAACTGTTTTATCTTCTAAAAAAACTTTACGAAGTTTTTCAAAATTTGCTTTGAAATAATCTAAAGTTTCATTTATCTTTGGAATCATATCATTTGTAATATCTCTTCTTACACCACCAATCATAGTAATTGCTTTTGTTACCCTGTTACCTGTTAGATACTCTGTTAGATCAAGTGCTTTTTCTCGCATCTCCCATGTTAGGTACAATACGCTGTCAAATCCTATTTCATGAGCAGCTACACCCGCCCAAAGCATATGTGAACATATTCTTTCTAGTTCACCTTGAACAACTCGAAGATATTGTGCTCTCTCTGGTACTTCGATATCTGCTGCATATTCTACAGCTCTAGCAAACGCAAGAGGATGACAAAACGAACAAATACCACAGATACGCTCTGCTAAATACAAAATCTGTACAGGGTTTCTTCTTGAACCTGCCCATTCAATTGCACGATGGACATGACCTAGTTCTACATCAACATCAACAATTCTTTCACCATCGATTTCGAAATTAAACATAACTGGTTCTTTTAAAGCTGGATGAATAGGGCCCACAGGTATCTGATAGGTTATTTTATCTGTATTTTTAGTTTCTACCATTATTTTTTCACCTCATCATTCTCATGTAGATTTCTAACAAATTCATCCATTCCTTTACCATCTTTTCGCCATGGAAAAACATCTTTAGGAAAATCATCTGGTAAAAACAATCTTCTTTCATCAGGTATGCCCTTTATTTTAACTCCAAGCATCTCTTGTTTCTCCCGCTCTGTTATTAGAGCTCCGGGTATGTAATCGCATATCGTTTCAATCTCAGGTTTAGATTTAGGAAGTTCCACAGAAACATTTAACGAAATTTCTTCTAAAGGTTTACCAAAATTAACGGAGAAATGATATATTAATTCAATATTTTTCCCAAGATCATTACCGGAAACAACAGCTAGATGAGGAAATTGATATTCACATAAATGTTTAACAAAATCTTTAAAGATTTTTTTATCAATCTTTATCCAGATATTTACAAATTCTTTTTTCTTAGAGCCTGCTGTTTTCTTATGTATATCAGCTGATTTAATATCTTTTTTAAACTTATCTTTAAAATATTTTACAATGCCTTCAGCATCTAATTTTTCATTCTTTTTTTTCGGCATTATTTCTTCGCCTCCAATGTTTCAAGTTTTGTCCACGCCTTTGCTACCGCATTTATTATCGCCTCAGGTCTAGGAGGACACCCAATCACGTGTACATCTACAGGTATTATTTCATCAATGGGACCAACTAGATTATATGATTCATAAAAAACATCACCTGTGTTTCCACAGTTACCAACACAAATAACAGCCTTTGGATCAGGCATTTGATCATAAACACGTTTAACCCTTTTTGCCTGCTGTCTGGTAACAGGACCTGTAGCCAACAGAACATCTGCATGACGAGGAGTACCAACAAGTTTGATACCAAAACGTTCTACATCATAACGAGGACATAAAGCCGCGATAATTTCAATATCGCAACCGTTACAGGAACCACTATTACAATGATAAACCCAAAGCGCTTTTTTAAATGCTTTTGTCAAGCCTTTTGCCATAAAATATTGCCTCCGCAAATACTTATTATTTCTAATCTAACGTTTTTTGGTAATCTAAAGAAGTATTTAAAAATTTATGTAATTAAAAATAATTAATTTAAAATAAGGTTAAACATAAGGCTAAAGATTACTAAAAACATGAAGAAGAATATGCTAAAAAGTGCTGTGTATAATGTAATTTTTGGGCTTTTAATTCCACCATATATAAACATTAAAATTCCTATTACTAGTAACAAAGACATTAATACAAAAAGAAAATAAAAACTAACATAAATCATAAAAAACATAACAATGCTTATCAAACCTATAATCAAAAATGTAATTCTAAAACCTAGAATGAAATTTTTTGAAGTGTTTTTTTCTTTTACAGGTTTTTTTACAAAATTTTGACTTACCTTTAAGACTGAGCATATTGCAAAAACAAAAAAAATCGATAAAAAATTACCAAGACCAATTAATGCAAATTTCCAGTAGTCCGGTTTGAATTTATAATAAACAATAAACGTTGATATTAAACTTGCAAAAATTGATGACAATATAAATATCAAAATCGATATTAAAAGTAAATTTGAACTAATGAAACTTGCCGTTTGAACACTTTGCGGTGCCTGGTTTTTTATCAATAAATCTTCTGTAAAATCATTTGATTCTGTTTTTATTTCTATTTCAGTGTAATCTTTATAATAAGTGGTATCCATCCCGTTGTAACTGTTTTTTGGTGTGACATGACCATCGATCTGTATCAAAATTGGTATAATTTTTTCACCATATATACTTGTAAGTTTCATCGGATAATAGATATCATCTGACGGAAAATTTACAGTTAAACCAAAAAAATAATGAGGCTCTTGATAACCCCAGTAATAACCGTAGAAATCATCATCATAGGCTTCTTTTTTAAAAGTATCTAGATCAGATATCCAAGAAACAACAAAGGAATAATCTTCTCCTATGTATTCATTTATTACTTCTATTGATTCATTTGGAAGAGTGATATTTTTATCTTCAAGGTATAAATCTAATGACTCACTTGTGTTAGCATGTATTAGTTCAGATGTTATACCCATTTTCTCAATGTGCTCATAAACATTTATATTTTCATCTTTAGAAGCAACAAGATACATACTATTAGTATAAAAAGCAATTATTGGAACCCCTGCAATATATACTTGTGATATCGTCATAAAAAAAATCGAACTGAAAATATCGTCTTTAACACTATCTCTGATATCCTCATCACCCCAAAGATAAAAATCAACATCTTTTGTAATATCTATACTTGCATCCTTGGGTTTACCTGGTACAGGAAAAATCCAAAAGGCTTGAGATGCGTTAAGACTACTATTTTTTATATCAACTGCTATGGTTAGCTCTTCAATTCCATCTTCATAATTTATTAGTGCCATCTGTTTTTCTTCATAGGACATAACCCATTCTTCAACAGTTGGAATAAAAACACATCCATCTGCATTTACAGAGGGAATTAAAAATAAACCAGAGGTTAAACATAAAAAAACTAGCGTCAATCCAAACAACTTTTTTAGATGCATCCAGATGAATTAATATTTTAAATATTTATAAACTTATTTAGCAAATCCTTGGCACAGGATCTCCTATTGGTTTGTGAAGCATTCTTCTACCACCAACAATGGTTTCTAAAACAACATCTTTTATTTCGTCTGTTGCTTCACCAATAATAGATGCGTTTTTTCCTAAGGGATGTTTTTTGATTTCTTTTAAAACCTGATCTGCTTTTTCTTTTACAACACCAAAAACTACTTTTCCTTCGTTTCCAATTTCTAGTGGGTCTATTCCTAGCATGTCACAGGCGGATCTTACACCTTCTGGAATCGGTATTTTTTCTTCATTTAGAATTATACCTGTTTTTGATTTTTCACTAAATTCATTTACAGTATTTGAAAGACCTCCACGAGTGGGATCTTTTGCACTAACAATTCCCCCTATTTTTAGTGCTTTTTCAACTAGTTTATTTACTGGTGCTACATCTGATTTAATCTTTGTTTCAAAGCCATATCCTTCCCTATAGGACATCAAAGCTATTCCGTGTTCACCTATATTTCCTGATAAAATCAGTTTATCACCAGGTTTTAAATTAGAGTCAACAAGCCATCTACTGTCAAATTCTCTGTATTTTTTTACTGTTTCTATGTTTTGATCTAAAAAACGATTTCTTCTACCTATTCCACTAGTATTTATCATAAACTCTTGAATAGCGCCTTTTTCAACTACCTTTGTATCACCAGTAACTATTGGAACACCTGCTTTGTCTGCTGTTTTTCCCATACTTTTTATTATTTTTTCAAAAGTTCCTTCTGAAAAACCTTCTTCTATTATAAAACCTGCAGATAGTGCTATTGGTTCTGCACCCATAACTGATATATCATTAATTGTTCCTGCGACAGCAAGACTACCAATATCTCCACCAGGATATATCAAGGGTCGCACGGTGTGTGAATCTGTACTAAAAACAATATCATTAATAACAGCTGAATCATCAAGCATAGAAAGTGTTACTTCACCTGTTTTTTTTCCAAAATATTTTAGGATTTTCTCTTTTATTAGTATATCCATTTGCTCTCCGCCGGCACCTTGGGAGAGTTTAATATTTTTCTTCATAGTATTTTCATCCCATGCAAAAGGTTTATTTATATTCTATGGTTGCAGTTGCTTTGATGCCGCAGGAAATATTGATCACCTTGTTTAGTTTTGATAAATGGCAGGATGTTGTTATTGCAACTGTAGGATTAATGTTCGGTGTTATTCTTTTTCCTCAACTCAAAGATGTATGGAATGGAAAAACAAGTCTTAACCTATATTCTGCTAGTCTTACTACAGTTGGTCTTTTTATTTTAGCTATTACTTTTGCTACCATGAATCTTTGGCTTTCTCTTATTGCTGATTTTTTTTCTGGTACAGTCTGGTTATTGTTGTTTATCTTGTCTGTTAGAAATGTTAAGAAAAGCAAGTATAAAAAATAGATATTATCTAATAGAAGAAAAATTGTTTTAAATGAGTGAATTGTGTCACAAAATTTATATAAATTTAATTTCATAAAATAAGTTATATAAATTAAGAGAGGTGAAACATGAAACGAAAATTAATATGTATTTTAATAGTAAGCATATTTATGCTGATGGGATTCTCAGCTACTGGATCTATAGTGACAGAAGAAACAAATAAAGATAGTGATAATAGTCCACCTGTGTTAGAATATTGTAATTTTGAATTTGATACAATTCATTTGGACCATGTTAAAGTAATAGCTTCTGATCCAGATGGAGACGCAATTAGATTCGGTTGGTATATTGAATCATCAGACGAATTTGAATATACTGGATATTATACAAAACATACAACACTAGGTGTAATAGATCATATAAGAGATATGGATCTAGTCACTGAACCAGTTAAAGTGTTTGCAGAAGATGAGCATGGTGCACAAAGCGACTGGGTGGACCCATATCGAGGACGATCAAAATCAATTGAGAAAACAACCGATGTAGAACCTACCGATGCCCCATATGTTTATTATATTGCTCTTGCAGAGATTTATACAAGTGAAGATTTTGAAGCAATAGGGATGATAAAAACCGAATTTATCAATATACTAGCTATATGGATAGAAGATGGTCTTAAATTTGATGGTGAAACAAAAACTGGTATACAACAAGGTAAGTTATATCTTGATACAGAAAAATATGGTGAAATAGAACTTGGTCCTGGATGTTCAATTTCTTTTGATTTTACAATGACTGGAGGAGCTATTTCTTATAGTAGCACTGATAAAATATTATACTCACGTATAACAAAAATAGAGGGATATGGAAATGGTTTTTTGATTACATCTCCAGAACCAATACCAAATTCGCAAGCTAAACAAAAAATAGTGAATCCGATAATTACGTTATTACAAAAAATTTTACAAAGACTGCCCGCACTAAAATAAAAATCCTTTTTTCTTTTTTTATTATTTTTTATAACTTTACACATTCGACAAGAGGAACTATTTTGATAAAGATCATTGTTTTAAATATTTGCTCAAAAGTGTTTTTTTAATTTCTGGTTTTACATTTTTCTTTATTAACTCAGGTGAAGTGATTAAGGCTCCTTCTAAAGCGTTTTTACATTTACATGTACGCTCGTAATCAATCTTTGGAATTAGATTTTCTATTATATTAGCTAGGTTTTTATTATTCTTTTTTAGAATTTCTACTACATTACCCACAGTTACATCTTCTTCTGCTTCATACCAGCAGTCATAGTCTGTGACAGTAAGTATTCCACACAAGCACATCTCAGCTTCTCTAGCTAGTTTTGCTTCTGGGGCTAGTGTCATCCCAATTACATCTACGTTCCATGATATGTATAATTTTGATTCAGCTCTTGTTGAAAATTGTGGTCCTTCCATGGATATATATGTTCCTCTGTGTACATCCAAATCTTGTTTTTTTATTGTTTGATATGCCAAGTCTGATAATTTTTTACAAAATGGATCTGCAAAACCTACATGTGCAACAATTCCATCTTCAAAAAAAGTAGTTGCTCGCTTAAAAGATCTATCGATTAATTGTTCTGCTATTACAAAATCACCTGGTTTTATTGTTTTTTTCATGCTTCCTACTGCTGCTGTTGAAATAAGATATTCTACACCACATTCTTTCATCGCAAAAACATTTGCTCGATAGTTAACCTGGTGGGGTGGATATTTATGTCCTTTCCCGTGTCTTGGTAAAAAAGCCACTTCTTTATTTTTTATTTTACCGATAGTTATTTTATCTGATGGTTTTCCAAAAGGTGTTTCTATTTCTATTTCTTCAGTGTCTTTTAGTATGCCCATTTCGTATAATCCACTGCCACCTATTATCCCAATTTTTACTGACATATAGTTCTCGGAATAGAAATAACTAAAAAAGCTTTTTGCTTATGAGATAATAAGGGTGTAAATATGACTAAATCAATAAAATCAAAGATACGTACTATTCCTCATTGGCCAAAAGAAGGTATAATGTTTAGAGATATCACTACTCTTTTAAAAGATCCTGATGGATTTAAAGAAACAATTGATCTTTTGTATAGAAGATACAAAGATAAAAAAATAGACAAAGTAATTGGTATTGAATCCCGTGGTTTTATTTTTGGTGCTCCTCTTGCATATCTTCTTCATTGTGGTTTTGTACCTATAAGAAAACCTGGTAAGCTTCCAGCGGAATGTGAATCAGAAGAATACACTTTAGAATATGGTAAAGACAAAATAGAAATACATAGAGATTCAATCGAAAAAGATGAACGTGTTTTAATTGTAGATGATTTAATTGCAACAGCAGGTACTGCCGATGCAGCAAGAAGACTAGTTAAAAAACTAGGTGGAACAGTTGTAGAATGCGCATTTATAGTAGAGTTATCTGATCTTAAAGGTAGAGACAAACTCAAAGGAGAAAACATTTATTCAATAGTAGAGTTTGAAGGAGAATAAATAAGACTTATATTCTTTTTTCACAACTTTTTTAAATCAAATCATGGTTTTTGATATTACTTGCAATACGATGTGGTGGTTGTAGGAGCCGGACCTGCGGGTCTTTTTGCAGCATATGAATTAGCAGAGAATTCAGATTTAAAAGTATTAATAGTTGATAAAGGAAAAGATATCAACGAAAGGAAATGCCCCTCACTTGGTATGTTTATTAGATGCCTAAAATGTAAACCATGTAATATCCTTTGTGGTCTCGGTGGCGCGGGTGGTCTTTCAGACGGGAAATTAAATTTACGGCCCGATATAGGTGGTAATCTAGAAGAATTTGTATCAAAAAAAGAAGCAGATAGTCTTGTAAAAAAGATTGATGATATTTTTCTTGAACATGGAGCATCTGAAAAGCTCTATGGAAAAAACACTCATGAACTTGAAAAAAAAGCTTCTTCAGTTGGCATCCAATTTATCCCTATACCTCAACGTCATATAGGATCTGATAGACTCCCAACCGTTATAAACTCTATAAGAAGACATCTTGAAAGCAAGGGTATTGAATTTTTATTAAACACAAAAGTTCTTGAAATTGTAAAAGATCAAAAATTTAAGATTTATACTGATCAAGAGAAGATTATTGAATCAAAATTTGTACTTGCCTGTGTGGGGAGATCTGGTGCTGATTGGCTCTCAACAATTGCCAAAAAAAACAATATAAAAACTCGTTTTGCGCCTATAGATATAGGTGTTAGAGTAGAAGTTCCTGCTGTTGTAATGGAAAATGTTATAGAGTATGCCTGGGACCCAAAATTTCATATTACTACAAAAATACATGATGATTTTGTTAGAACATTTTGTACTTGTCCTAATGGATTTGTTGTGATGGAAGAATACGGCGGGTATGTAGGTGTAAATGGTCATTCTAGCAATACTGAAAAATCAAATAATACAAACTTTGCATTTCTTACAACTGTAGAACTCACTGAACCTGTTGAAAACACTACAGAATACGGTATGAGTATCGCTAGACTTGCCACAACTATAGGTGGAAAGATGCCGATTATTCAAAGACTCGAGGATCTTCGCGATGGTAGAAGATCTACAAGAAAACGTATTAAAAAATCATATGTTAACCCCACACTAAAAAATGCGACCCCTGGAGATATATCGATGGCTATGCCATATAGGATAGTCACAAATATTATCGAGGGTTTAGACCAACTAGATAAGGTTATACCTGGTGTTAGTTCTGATTCAGCTCTTTTATACGCGCCTGAAATTAAGTTTTATTCTATGCGGTATATTATAGATAAAAATATGGAAACAAATAAACCTGATTTTTTTGTAGCTGGTGATGGCGCAGGTGTTTCCCGTGGGATTATTGCATCCGCAGCAACTGGTATTATTGCTGCACGCGGCATAATTAAAAAATGTTGATTCTTATGGAATATCTTGTGATGTGCATCGGTAACAGAGATGGAGGAGATGATGCAGTGGGGCCTTATATCGCAGATGTTTTAAAACAAAAAAAATTAGATTATATTGAGATTATTGATGCCGGAACTGTACCTGAGAATTATACTGGTAAAATTAAGGATTATAAACCCGAAAAACTAGTTTTAATTGATTCGGTTGATATGGATCTAAAACCAGGTGAAATTCGTAAAGTTCCTAAGGAAAAAATTGGTGTTATGCATATTAGCACCCATGGGATACCCTTATCTGTTCTTATTAATTACCTGGAGCGATATGTTAAAAATATATTTCTTATTGGTATACAACCTGAAAGTATGAAAGGTGAGTTGACTGATAATATAAGAAAAAGTGCAGAAGAGATAATAAATATTATAGAACAGAGAAAATTTGATTTAATAAAAACTTTGGAATAACTATAGTACATAAAGGGGCTTACGGCCTACACCCAACATTTTAAATTTTATCATAAATGTTCTTTCTATGACCTATTAACAAAATCAAAATCCTAATTTCATTTTTGTTAATGTCTGCTATTGCTCTATATTCTCCAACTCTTAATTTATAAAGATCTTTCTTTGTTAATTTCTCAAAGAAATGAAAAGGATCTTCTTTCGTTGACATAATTTTGTTAAAAATTCTTTCTCTGTTTTTCTTATCAAGTTTCTCTAAAAACTCGATAGCTTTGTCATCAAAAATGACTTTATACATTATTTTATAGCCCCAAGCGCTTTCTTGCTTCTTCTTCTGTTACAAAATTTCCCTTTTTAATTCTTTCTCTTGCAGCTTCTATAGCTTTTAGCGTTTCTTTACTTAATTCTGGTTCTTTTTTTATTTTTCTGACAATGTAAATTAGTTTTTTTAATACTTCATCATAGCTTTCATTTTTATATTCCCTAAATTGATCTATTTCAGCTTTTGTTTCTTTATGTATTTTGATAGTTGTAGCGCTCATGATACCATAGTATACTTATGTATACCATAGTATAAATAACTTTCTATTGCGTGCACTTCTGTCTTCAAAAAATTGAAAAAATAAGGAGAAAACACTGGTCTAAAGGGGCTTACGGCCTACACCAAACATAAATTTATTTTCTATGGGGTTTAAATGCAAGAGCCAATTCTCTTGTCCTATAAATTGTTATTTCTTTTTTTGTTTTAAAATGAGAATCATCGCTCCAAATACCATCAGCTTTTGAAGAAAGACATAGAGCTATAAACGGCACATCACCTATATCATCGATAAGTGTCTTTGCTGATTTAATAAATTCTTTGTATTCTTCTTTAGGTATGATTGTGATCTTTTCAAAAATTAGATTAAAGATAATATCAAATTCACTTGATTTTATCTTTGCTTTTTTACATATTGATTCGTTATATTTTGAGAGTTCATTAAGAGTATAATCGGGCGTTATAAACTGGATCGCTGGTGAAAAAATAATTCTCCTTGAAATTCCATTCTTAATAAGAGCAGAAATTATGCTACTGGTGTCTATTACTAATCTCATTTAACCAAGCCATGTTTCTTTGCTATTTCACGTTTGATCTTCCTACCTATTTCAATAGCATCTTTGTCTGTTAATTCGCTTTTTGATAGGAGGTCATCCATTAATTCAAGCTTTCGCGCTTGTTCCCACATAGCTCGTCTTGCTATCTCAGTCCATTTGATTTCTTTATGTTTCTTTATTATCTTATGCAATTCTTCAGGTATTGCAAGAGTCATATTCGTCATAACAATCACTATAAGTAATATATGTAGTTTTACGTATATAAGGGTTTTTACTTATTTTTATATTGTAAAACATATTTAATGATTTTTCAACAAATTGTAAAATATACTTAACAATATGCATATTATTTTGACGTTATTCGCTTAATTTTTAAACTCTTTTTTATGTCTTTTAAAGAATGAGTTTTACCTGCTTTGTATTCAGCACGAGATCGAGCAATATCTTTTTTTGTTTCTTCACTGAGTTCTAGTTCGTCTTCACTCAAGTCATATCTTTTTATAAAATCATCGACTTTGATACTTTCTTCTTTTTTGATTTCCTTCATCTTTTCGATAAATTCAGAATTTAATTCATCTTTGTCCATTAAATTTTGTTAATATGGATTCAATTTATATGAGCTTCTATCTTCAAAATTCTGAAAAAATAAGGAGAAAATGTTGGTCTAAAGGAGCTACGGCCTACACCCAACATAACATTTTAATCAACGATTGATAACTCATATTCATACCAATTATGTCTTAAGAACTTCAGAATTTCATTGTTTGTTTGGAAAACTTTGACAATTAGTAAGGATATTTCTTACCAAGAACTTCAGTTGTTGCAAGAGCTGCAACTGCCCCTTCTGCAGCAGCTGTAATAACTTGCCTGAGCCCACCTGTTATATCCCCAGCAGCATAAACTCCCTTAACACTTGTTCTACCCTGTGTATCAACTTTAATAAAACCTCTTTCATCAAGCTTTAAACCAAGTTTTTTTGGAAGATCATTTTGAGGGATTTCACCTATTGAAACAAAAACACCATCTATTTCAAGTTTAGATTTTTTATTAGTTTTTTTATTTTTTAAATCTAAAGATTCAACCTTATCTTCTCCATTTATTTTTTCTACAACACTATCTAATATAAAATTTACTCCTTTATCTTTAGCCTCTTCAACATAGCTTTTCTCAGCTCTAAATTGGTCTCTACGATGGATAACATATACTTCTGAGCATCCTATTTGTTTAAGATAAATTGCTTCAATAAGAGCAGAGTTCCCACCACCAACTATAGCTACTTTTTTCCCTTTGAAAAAAAACCCATCACAAGTTGCACAATAAGAAACGCCTTTACCAGATAATTCATTTTCACCTGGAGCGTTTAGCTTACGATGCTTTGTACCAGTAGCGATTAAAACTGATTTTACTTTGTAATTTTTTTTAGTTGTTTCAATCAAAAATTGATTATTTTCTTTTGATATATCAACAACTTCTTCGTTGAAATTAATCTTCGTATAGTTTTCCACATGTTTTTTCATTTTTTCCATAAGATCTATACCAGTTATTGATTCAAAGCCTGCATAGTTTTCGATGTTAGGTGCAATAGAAGCTAGACCTCCACCTATACCTTCGTCAAAAATTATTGTTTTTATTCCAGATCTAATGGCGTATACCGCAGCTGAATAACCAGCCGGGCCTGCTCCGATAATTGCTAGTTCAAAATCCATATTTTTTCAACTCAAAAATCGCTATAATGTCTTCTCTTTTATAATTTTATATGCAACATCTGGTTTTTCGACATCTTTTAATAAATTTTCAAAAGGACATAAACCTGTTCCATCTCGGTTTTTAATAAAAGGTATCATCTGATCAACCTGACAAGGGATTCCGCCAAGAATTAAAATTGCAATAGCAGTCTTTGTTGCCTGAGGAGAATAAACAGCTTTAACATTTGCATATCTACATAAAAACGCTGAAGCTTTACCAAGAATCCGGTCTCCAACAACATACTCGCTGATTTCATCTCCCATCTCATCGATTAAATCAAATATTGGTTTAACACCAGCCCCCTTCTTTTCTTTCCAAATCTTTTTATATTTTATGAGAACAATTGATACATCTTTATCTGATAAAATTTTTTTTGCAACTGATAAATCATCTTGTATTTCTTGGCTAACAACAGTCATGTTCCTCTCAACTTACACTCTTTGAAATATAACTTAATCTCTTTTAAAATATTTTGTAGGTATTCTTCAGAATAAGGTTTAAGTTTTTCTAAATCAGATGATATCACAGGTATATCGTTTTTAAACTGCTGGAGAAAAAATTTTTTTGAACCTTTGATCCAGTTTGCGATATTCATTATATCTTCTTTATCTAGATAATTAGGAATAACTGTTGTTTTAAACTCATAGTCAATATCTGAATTTTGTAAGATTTTTATTGATTTTTCAATCTTATCAATATCTGTTTTAACACCAGAAAGTTGATTATATTTTTCTTTAGGGGCTTTTATGTCCATTGAGACATAGTCTACTAATTTTTCATCTATCAATTGTTTTAATTTATCCGGAAAAGTACCATTTGTATCAATTTTTATTTTGTATCCAATTTTTTTTACTTTTCTACAGAATTCTCTTAGATCATTTTGTAAAAATGGTTCGCCACCTGAGATTACTAAAGCATCTAGAAAATTTTTTCTTTTTTCTAAAAAATCTAATATTTCCTTTTCAGAAAATAAATCAGATTTTTCTTTCACTAAATCAATGTTGTAACAAAAAGGACAGCGGAAATTACATCCAACTGTCCAAATAATAGCACTAACATGCTCGGGATAATCAAGTAATGTTGTTTTTTGAAATCCACCAATTTTCATTGAATTTTGACCTTGACTTTTTCTTCATTTGTTTTAAACATTTTTCTATCGCTAAATTCCTGTCTTTTACCCCTATTCCACTGGTTAACAGGCCTCAAATATCCAACAACACGAGAATAAACTTCACATCTCGTTCTTTTATTTTCTAAGTTTTCTTTATCATCCATTTTAATTTCCTCCTTTATATCCAATTTCTTCATCGCACTTGGGACAAAACTCGTGCTTTCCAGAGATATATCCATGTTTCGGACAAATACTAAAGGTTGGTGTTAGAGTATAATATGGAAGATTGTAGTTTTCAGCAACTTTTCTAACAAATTTTTTTGTGGCACCTGGATCAGGATCTGACTCACCTAAAAATATGTGTAAAACAGTACCGCCAGTGTACTTAGATTGGAGTGAATCTTGAAGGTCTAATGCTTCAAACACATCAGATGTGTAACCCGATGGAAGTTGAGTTGAATTAGTATAATATGGTTCAACCTTATCGCCGTTATTCTGATATTTTTCCTGGTTATATATCCTAATATCAGAGTATCGTGCCTTGTCTTTTCTTGCAAGAGAATAACTAGTACCTTCCGCGGGTGTTGCCTCAAGATTAAAGATATCACCTGTTTCTTCCTGATAATCTGATAGTTTATCGCGCATATGATCCATTACTTTTTCAGCAAAAACCTTTCCCTCTTTATCGGCGATACTTTTGTTCATGAAGTTTAGAAGTGCATCGTTCATACCAATTAGACCTATTGTACTAAAATGATTTTTCCAATACTCTCCAAATGTTTCTTTTACATCAGATAAATAGAATTTAGAATAAGGATGTAAACCCGAAAAGGTTAGGTTTTCAATTATTTCTCTTTTTATTTCAAGACTTGTTTTTGCTTTATCCATTAGAGTATCAAGTCTTTCAAAGAATTCTGTTTCATCTTTTGCTAGATAACCGATTCTTGGCATATTGATAGTCACAACACCTATTGAACCAGTTTTTGGATTTGCACCAAAAAGCCCCCCTCCACGTTTACGAAGTTCTCTATTGTCAAGCCTAAGACGGCAACACATACTCCTTGCATCATCTGGTTTCATATCTGAATTTATAAAGTTACTAAAATATGGAACACCATATTTAGCTGTCATCTTCCAAATTGGGTCAAGGCCTTCGTTGTCCCAATCAAAGTCCTTTGTGATATTATAAGTTGGGATTGGAAACGTAAATGGCCTTCCTTTAGCATCACCGTCATACATGATTTCAGCAAATGCATGGTTGATCATATCCATTTCATCTTGAAAGTCACTATAGTTATCATCCATCAAATTCCCGCCAATTATCGCTGGTTCATCTAACATATAGTTTGGAACATTCAGGTCCATTGTGATATTTGAAAAAGGGGAATTATGGTAAATAACAAGACCTGTGCCACCAACAAAGTTTTCCTCACATCCATTTGTATCAACAGAAATATCATATTCCCAACCAAAATCGTTATTATATTCATCTATTTCATAAACCAGCGACCCTGCTATATCGTTTAGTTCGATATCTAATTTTTTTCTAGGATTTTTATAGATGAGTAAAGTCCCAGCTCTATCTTTATTTTTTGGAATTACTCTAACTCTCCACTTGTTTGCAATACTAAGCATTGAAACCGATGTAAGAAGCTTATCAGACACCGATGAATATGAGATTCTTCTTGATTTTTTATCATCATATCCGTCGCCTTTAAAAAGAGTTTCTAGAAAAGTATTTCTAAAATCCTTATTTAAATCAAATACAAATGAGGGGATTGTTTTTTCACGTGCTGTGGCTCCTGCAATATACGGTAGAAGATAGGTATAAAGTCCACTCATTTTCATATTTGAAACAATAGTTTCTGTTGGGGCTTTGTTTTTGTTACTATATCCTTTTGTCTCATCAATTGATACTTTTATATCAAGTGCTTTTGCAACATCTAGTATTTCTTTGTTGTTGCTTTTTCTCTGTGATATAACAATTCCTGAGTGACATGCTTTTCCTTCAGTTACAAACCAAGCTACTAGTTTTACAAAGTTTTTAAGTTTGTTTCCCTCTAAATATCTATCATAAAAATTATTGTTATAAGGTTTAACATAGATCTTAGCATCATTTCTTATTTCTTCTGAGTATTTTATATACATTTCAAAAGGAATAATATTTTCTTTGAATAATTTGTATAAAGTATTTCTATCACTTCTTCCATTTTTATATAAAAATTCTTTTAAAGATCCATATAATTTTAGGATTTTTTCTTTAATTTCTGGTACGTCCTTTGCTTTTATAAATATGCGTTTTTTTATTTTTTCAGGAATATCTTCTATTAAATAAAATAAATCTATTTTTTCATTTTTTCCTAATAGATCGCCATTTATTTTGTTAACAGCAAGTATGTGATTATTTTTATCTAATGTTGAGTTTTGTTTAGCAGTTTTTAATTCCTTTGCCATAACTGGTTTTATATTTCCACCGTTAATTTTGAAAAGAGAATGAGCAGGAGAGACTTTTACTTCCCCTGAACCTGTCCTAATTCTTTTAAATCCGTTTGTTTTAACCTTGTGTTTTATCAAGGCTTTTACTGGATGCCATCCGACTTTTCCTTTTTTGTCAAAACTGATCACTTCCATTTTTTCATTTGGTTTTACTGCAAATGAATCATTTGATGGGTTTCCATAGCCATCGATATTTCTAATTACAGATTCTCGATTTTCTCCAAAGTACTCTTCTATTAATTTTCCAATTAATTCTACCTTTATTTTACCATTCTTTTTATATACAACTGGCTCATCATGAGCTAATGATTGAAAACCAACTCTTGTTGGAACGTTCATATTAAACAAGAATTTTTGCATTTCTTGCTTGACTTCTTTATACTCAATGTTGTCATAATGAATAAAAGGTGCTAGAAGTGAATCAAAGTTAGATAATGCTTGTGCACCTGCTGCTTCACCTTGAAGTGTGTATAGGTAGTTTACAATTTGCATAAGAGCTGTACCAAAGTGCTTAGCGGGTTTACTTTCAATTTTACCAGCAACTCCCTTAAAACCTTTCAAGAGAATGTCTTTTAGATCCCATCCAACACAGTTATGATTCCACATACCATTTACAACAAGAGTATGGGATTCAGTTGTGATATCATAGATATACTCCTCCATGATTTCAGTTTGCTCATTATTTAGTACTTTATGCCAGCCAGCACCTTCAGCCCTCCACGCTCTTGATGAAGTATCAGTTGAACTGTATTTTAATGATGGAATTGTTTTACCAATAGTTCTAAAACTAATGCCATATAATGGGTAGTTTTGTGTAATTAGTCTTCCATTGTAGTTTCTAATTGAACCAACGCCTTCAAGATTTCTGTCACGTATTGTAAAACCTAGAACATTCATTACAACCGCAATTTGCTCAAGCATTGTTCTTGAAGCAGTTCTTAGACAAATACTAGTATTTGAAGTAGTAATCGATCCATCTCCATCGATAATGCCTGCTAATAACCCTTCTACAAAGCCACTATTATAATTCAGTATTTCATCTGGAAGGTGTTTATCTTTACACAATCCATCAAGATTAAAAATTTCACTGAAAAGATAGTCCACAAGTGTAGAATTTGCAATTCTCAATCTAATAATTCTATCTTCTTTACTGGTGTAAACTCTTAGTCCAAGACCATACGCTGCTTTTTTGATTCTATCAATTATTTTTTTGTTTTCATCTGTATCTTTTTGAGTAATACCAATTCTATGTGGTTCCATCCAACCTTCAGCTATATAAAAACCAACTAGATAACCTAAGTCTTCAGTAAGTTCTATTTTGTTTGGAAGAGAATCTGCATTATTTGAAGTTGAAACAATACCCTCAATTTTTAGATTTTTTGAGTATTTACAATATTCTTCAAAAGGCATTCCTTCAATAAAAAAATCTTTTACTCCGCGACTATTGAGTTCTTCAGCTAGATATAAATGATTTTTTGAAAAAAGATTTTCAGAGCTTAAGAGTTTTTTAATATCAACGGTAAGTAGTTTGTCTTCTTCAGGTTTTATACTTTTTGCTTCTTTGAATATATTGTCACCTAGAACCATAGGATGATCTTCAGTAACAATTACTGATCTCCCACCTTCATTTTTTATAAAATGCATTGCTTTGTCTTTTTTCTTTTTTACAACTCTTTTAACTTTAGTCCAACCGTTTTTATCAAGAACTTCAATATCCTTAGGATATTTTCCCCACGCATCATCTTCTTTTGATAAGAGTTTTTCAGATTGTTTTAGATTTTCATATAATTTCTGAAAAGAGATTAAAAATATTTTTCCATTTGACCTTGCAAGTATAGTCTCCTTTCCAAAATAGGTATAAGCACCAAGAGTTCCAAGGTCGTGAATATGATAATCTCCATTTGTATGTGCGTCACCTATTTCTGGTGGATATATTTTATTTAGCCAGTAATGTGAGATTATATTTTCTGTGGCGTATACATTTAAACCTTGCAAGGAATAGCTCATGTTACTATTTTCTTTTACTTTCCAGTCCATCATCGATAGATATCCATCAACCACATCAATGTCTTTTAATAGACCTCCAATTTCTCTTATATCTTGATGTTGATGACGATATAGAATATATGCTTTAGCGGTTCTTGCGTGACCCTCTTCTATAAGTGTTTTTTCAACACAATCCTGAACTAGTTCTACTGTCGGTATTTCCCCTTTGTCAAGTTCTTTTTCTAGCATTTCTATAACTCTATCTGTTAGTTCTGCGGCTTTTCTATGATCTTTTCCTCCTACTGCTTGGGCTGCCTTCCAAATAGCATTTGTTATCCTAATTGGATTGAAATCTGCAATTTTTCCATCTCGTTTTCTGATTTTTCTAATCATTTTTTACTCATTCCTCCCACAACGTTCTGTTTTGCTAAGTTTTTAATCTCTTCTTCAAATGAAGATATATCTGCAAAGCTTCTGTAGACTGATGCAAATCTAATATATGCTACATGATCTATTTTTTTCAAAGAATTCATAACAAATTCACCAATAGCTTTGCTGTCTATCTCTTCAGAGCCGTTTCTTCGAATTTTTTCCTCAATTTCATCAAGGATCTGTTCTGTTTTTTCATGAGAAATTGGTCTTTTTTCAAGTGCTTTCATTATGCCCTTTTTAATTTTTCCTCTTTCAAATTTTTCACGTCTTCCATCCTTTTTAATAACATAGATAGGGGATAATTCAATGTATTCATATGTGGTGAATCTTTTTCCACATGAAAGGCACTCTCTTCTGCGCCTAATTGAGATTGAACCAGTATCACGAGAATCAGTGACTTTTGTATCTTCCTTGTGGCAGTATGGACACTCCATCCAAATCTCTCCAGATAAAAATAAAATACAACATGTAGTATAGTATATACTACATTCTACACTATATAGTATATTTGCTAGATATATAAAGATTTCCATTTTACTTAAAATAAATATCATAATATAGTTTTATTGGAGATATAGATATAAATAATGTTTGTGATAAATTATAGTAAAAATATGAATATTTGTTATGAAAAACTAAACGGATGTAATATTAAGAAAAAAACTGATATTTTATACATAAAAAAGAGAGATTTATTATTGATTTATCAACTAGTTAAATATCTAAAATTTCAAAAAATATGAAACAAGAAAAAATCGATTGAAGAAAAAACAATAAAATTATAAATAACCTAATATTGATAAAAAAATAACATGAATATAGTATATGGACCTGTATCCTCATGGAGACTAGGTAGTTCACTCGGTGCTGATTTAATATGCTCAAATAAAAAAATCTGTTCTTTTGAATGTACATACTGTCAACTTCAACAAACTGAGAAACACACGATAAAAAGAAAGGATTTTATATCTATAGATAAACTAGAAGATGAACTTACCGATGCTTTGAAAAAAACTAATCCAGATGTTATAACTTTATCTGGAACAGGTGAACCAACCCTTGCAAAAAACATGGATAAAGCAATAACAAAGATAAGAGAACTATCAGATCTGCCAATTGCAATACTTACAAATTCTACATTACTCTATAAAAAAGAAGTAAGAGATGCTTTAAAAAAAATTGATATAATAGTTGCAAAACTAGATGCCCCAAATCAAGAGTTATTTGAAAAGATAAATAACCCTGTAAAAGAAATAAAATTCAAACAAACATTTGAAGGTATAAAAAAAATGAGGGGTGAGTTTAAAGGTAAATTTGCAACTCAAACAATGTTTATAGATAAAAATAAAAAGTTTGCAAAAGAAATTGCTGAAAAAACACGTGAAATCAATCCTGATGAGGTACAAATCAATACACCCCTTAGACCCTGTAAAGAAAAACCTCTATCTGTAAAAGAATTAGATGAAATTGAAAAGGAATTTACTGGCTTAAATACAATAAATGTGTATCACAGCGAAAAACCAATGACTGATCCTCTTGATAAAATAGAACTTTTTAAAAGAAGAAGAATGGAAAAATGAAAGAAATAAACATTGATTTGAAAATAATAGGTATAATTCATTCACCATACAAAACAAGAGAACAAGCACCAAGACAAGGGACAAAAGACATATCTGAAATCGAAATAGAAAAAGAATTTTTCGAGGGACTCTGTGATATAGAAAAATACTCTCATTTACATATTTTTTACTGGCTTGACAAATCAAAAGGATACAATTTGATGGTTAGAACACCGTGGGAAGAAAAACCACATGGTGTTTTTGTCACCCGTTCTCCAAATCATCCAAATCCAATTGGATATTCAGTAGTTGAGTTAGTCGAACGAAAAGAAAATATTCTTAGAGTCAAAGGTTTAGATGCTATAGAAGGAACGCCCGTTATAGACATAAAACCATATATAAAAAAAATAGATCAAAAGGAAAACGTTGTATCTGGTTGGTCTGAAAATATTGATTTCAAATTTTAACTATTTTTGAATCTTTTACTGTTTTTTCTACAAGTTTTTTGATATCTAGTTTTTTTTCCTGTTGGATGATCTTCTCAATTTTTGCAGAAGTTGATGGTTTATTTGGAACAGCCATACATCCTTCAGATGGAAGAATTGATAGATCATACAAACTTATCCTTTTGGAAATATCTATAATATCTTGTTTATCAAAACCGATAAGAGGTCTTAGAACAGGAAAGTTTATTGATTTATCAATAACATTTAAGTTATCAAGTGTTTGTGAGGCAACTTGACCAAGGGAATCACCCATTATTATTGCACTTGCATTTTCTTTTTCAGCAATTTTTTCTGCGTATCTTAGCATCATTCTTTTACAAAATATACAAGTATATTTTTTATCGCATTTTTTAATGTACTCATCTAGATTTTCACCATGAGATATAATATAGATTTTAATATTAGGAGTAATAATGTCTTTCAATTTTTTAGCAATCTTTAAAAAAATTTCTTTTTCTTTTCTACCTGTAAAAGGCCTTATATCTGCATGTAAAAAAATTATATCTGTTGTTTTCTTTGAAAGTAAATATGTTGCAACAGGTGAATCAATTCCACTTGATAAAAGAGTAACTAATTTCATGCTGTCTCATTTGTAATATAATCAAGATATTCTTTTATACCGCCTATTATAGGAAGCACGATTATATCTGGGACTTCATAAGGGTGGAGTGTTTTTATTCTTTGTAATGTTTTTTTAACATTCTCATCAGTTGTTTTTGCAATAATAATTATTTCTTTTTCATCCTCAGTTTTTCCTTTCCACTTATAATAAGATTCAACGTTTGGGATTATATTAACACATGCTACTAGTTGTTCTTCAACAAGAATCTTAGCTATTCTTCGAGCATCTTTTATATCATCTATCGTAGAATAGATTGCAGCTACCATTTACTCTCCCAGCTATACTATAATTAAATATGTCTTAAGGTTTTGCATGCAGAATATAAAATATTAAAAAGTGCTAAAAAAAATAATAATTATAAGTTAATTATGTTATATTTTCCTAATATGCTCAGATAGTAGAGGAGTAAATAGTTATACTGATAGAATTAGAAATAATTTAGAATCTGTTGTATTAATGGATGGTTTTTGAATATTTTTCTGATAACTTCTTGTAGATATAGTACTCTTGCTTTGCTTTTTGAAAGAGGGATTTTTACTGTTATGGTATCTTCCTGTGTATCATCACTACTATCGGTAACGCTAAGAGTTACTGTATATTCTCCTTCTTCTCCGTAAATATGTGTTGGATTTTGATCTGTGCTTGTTTGTCCATCTCCAAAATCCCAAGACCAGGAATATGGAGGTACTCCTCCAGATGCTATACCTTCAAAATTAACAGTATTTTCTTTACCTGATTTTTTAGCTTTTACAGTCAATGGAAATTCTTCATATGTTAAATAAAATATTCTAGATGCTCTATAACCATCTTTGTTTTTATTATTTATATCGTAACCTTTTCCATCAAATAAGAAAGGTGCACTTCCCTTTCTATCTCCATTATCATCTAATAAAGAATATTTTCCAAGCGGGGCATCATCTTGAATATGATAGGAAGCCTGATAAAAGGCTTCTTCAAATGATATTCTGTCATCATCCGGCCTGCTATCTATGTCTCCATTAGGGTGATCACCATCTGTTACTCCGTCAAGACCTCTTGTGAAGGACTCTATCCATCCGCCTTCAGATTGAAATGGTAATACAGATGCACTAATAATTCGTCCTGGTTTTGACATGTCATCAACAAAACTACCGCTCATACATGGCTGTAAAACAAAAATTGAACGTCCGTTAATTCCCTCAGCATAATCATAGAGTTCAAATGAAGATACAAAACCTCCGTCCTCTAATCCAAAAACATTATTATTACCATGATCTATGAATGTAAAAAATAACAATCCATCTGATGGAATTTCGTTTTCACTTCCCTCTCTAAAACTTTTTAGGACATTTTGGATATTCGCTTCATTAGCTTTATAATCAACTATTGACTCATCAAAAATACTTGGTTCATCCCAATAATCTTTTGTTGTTAATAATACAAATATTTCCTCATCTGAAAAACCATAATTTTCACTTGAAAGTACATTATATAGATTCTGTGCTGCTTTTAAAAACCAAATATAATCTTGACTTTTTTGGTATTGGCCAATTACAATCATTGCATATCTTTGGGAGTATTCATGTGTATAAAACTCTGAGTTTGTATTTTGTATATTTATTAAATCTGTTGAAATATTTTCTGTTTCTTTTATTGATTCAGAAAAACTAACTGTACTTATTAAACAGCTTCCCAACAATAACATCATTATAAAAAATTCTAATATTCTTTTCATTTCATTACCTACCTATATTGCTTTTAAATTATATTTATATATAATTTTCTTAATATAAAATATTTTCTCTATAGAAATGACTTTTAGGTTAATACAGAAAAGTGAGGGATATTTAACTTCTTTATAAAAGCAAAGATATTTTTGTATGCTTCCAAAAAAATGGCTTTAAACCTTGAAATTTTATTAACTGACAAAACTTTGGATTTTATTTTTGGCCATTCACTTACCAATGGATATCTATCTTCGTTATCAAAACCTTGTATTTTATAGGGATTATCCCAAATCCAAGGTTTCTCACGTTTATTAACTGCATTTGGATATTTTTCTCTAAAATCACTCCAGTAATTACCCTCTTCTCCATTATCCCATTGATTTTCACCAAAATCACATGCATTATTAGATTCACCAGCAAAAGAATTTGTGTTATTGACAAGGTTGTTGTGATAAATTATATTTCCCGACGTGTATTGATTAAAAGAGATACCAACTTCATTATTAGAAACATTATTTTCAATAATAATATTATTTGACACATCACCTTCTAATTTTCCCCAAATTTCAATACCACCGTAATTATTTGATACAGTATTTTTTTTTATAGTATTATATGAAGATGATTCAGTTGAAGAGCCCCAATATAATCCCAATGAAAAATAATTATCATCAATTATATTCTCAGCTATTTCGTTATATGATGAATAATAAAGATCCATAGCTCTAGAATTACCAGATAGGTTATTACCAATTATAAAATTATGATTTGAATGAAATAAAACAATTCCAATATTGCCGTTATCATAAACTTCATTATCTAATATATAATTATTCAAAGATTTTAAAAGCCTTATACCAAAGAATATATTCTCAGATATAATATTACCATCAATTATATTATTATCTGATCTTATCAATATACCTGAATTTATGTCACTTGCATTTTTAATTGTAAAACCAGTAATATAAACTCCTGAAGCCTCCAGACGAACCGCAGAGCCATTTCTTTTAGCATCGATAATAGTAGTCTCTTTGCTTTCCCCTATTAGATTGATACTTCTATTTATCAAAATATTCTCATAATAAGGTGAAGAGTCATCATAAACAAATACTGTATCTCCAAAATCTGCATCTTTAATAGCTTCTTGTATCTTAGAATAGTTCCCATACCCGCTACCACCAACAAACAATGTGGCCCCCTTGGTATTATTTTTCACGGATTGGACAAAAAATCCAGTAGTTTTTGGAAATATAGAAATTATTAGTATGGCTATACCTATAGTAAGAAGCTTATTTAAAATATTATTTTTGATAATTATATTCCCCCTTCTTAATTTTTATGTATAATCATATATTTATTTTTTAGTATAATATATTTACTATTCTTCGTTATTAGATATGTCTAAATGAACAAGATTTGCCATTTTGTTGCAAAAAAAGATATCTTTCAAGGATCCATAAAAAAGATGACTAGAGCAATTACAATCACTACAGCCAAAATTAGAGACAGATTTAAGTTTTTCTTTAAAAATATGAGCAATTTTGCATTCTTCTTTGACTTTACTTTCTTTAATAAAAACGTATGCAATATTTGTTTTATCAAGCAAATAGTCAATATGCCAATGCACATTTTTACCAGAGTTTCTATGCCTATTTATTCTATGTTCAAGACCATTTAATGCACTACCAACATAAGCATAAAAACCTTTTTTAAAAAATAATTTACCTAATTTTCCAATTTGAATATTTTGATCTTTATCGTTCTCAATTACTAAAACATAGCTTCCAATCATAATATTTTATCAACAATTGAATCTAGATCATTCATAAAACCTGTTTTTAATAGAAGATCAGGATCACCAATAGATTCCTCTAAATTTTTATCAAAATTAATTGAACCTAAAAATCTAATACCCAAATCTTCCACATTATTTTTTATAAAATTTCCCTTAATCATCTTCATGTTTTCAACAACACCTAAAATCGGTAGTTTTTGTTCCTTTAACATTTTAAGAAGTTTTCCAACTGCACCCATAGCAACTTTAGAAGATGTTGTTACAACCAAAAATTCACTTTTTTTAACCAGATTTATAACATCAAGCGTTTCATCACCAATGCCAGGGGGCATATCAATAATCAAATAATCAAGTTTCCCCCATTGAGTAATTGCAAGGAGTTCAATTATTATATTTGTAATATCAACCCCGCGGAATGCAGAAGGTTTATCTTCAGTAAAAATAACTATACTCATAAATTTAATATTATTTATTTTTGGCGGGATTATACCATTTTCTTCTTCTGGAAAATCAAACTTAGTTAAACCAAGAATTATATGTGAAGAAGGACCGTATAAATCAAAATCAAGAAGCCCAACTTTATATCCTTTTTCAGTTAGATTTATAGCAAGTGTTGATGCGACAAGACTTTTACCAACTCCTCCTTTACCGCTTGCTACAGATATTATCTTTTTTATGTTCTTTAGTCTTTTACTTATTACACTTATTCTAGGTTCCATTATTTTTCTCCTTTGATATGTTTAATTGATACTCCTCTTCCTTTTAGTATTTCAAAATCAGGGCTATTACATTTCGGGCATCTAGAATGAACAAAGGCAACCTCTGGAATAAAATGAATCGCCTCACTTTCGTCAGAATTTAATTTCTTTTTGATATCACTAAACTTCCACTTATGTCCGCATTTTTTACATTTAAGTTCTGTTTCTTCTTTATTAATTTTTATATTTGTTTTTTCAAGAAGATTATTTTTATGAACTTTCTTTAAATCATCAAGTGCATTTTGAAAGATTTCTTTGTTAATCTGTTGAAGTTCACCAAGTTGCACCTCGATTTCTGTAATTTTTTTTAATTTTTCTTTTTTGGCTGCTTCAACACTAGCTGCAAGTATTGATTCAGCAAGAGCCCATTCATGCATATTAAATTTTGAAAAGAAGATAATGGTTTAAATCTTACTATAAACAGATATATAAAAATAAGAAATTACAAAAGAAACTTTTTTAATAAACTAGTCATATAACATACTATAAAATTTAAAGGGCGAGCGGATGGAATCTTGGAGAAACTCTGTTTTACTAGAATCTGTTCTAAAAGCACTTCATACTGTAGCGAGTAGACGTACCAGTCTAAAAACAGCCCAAGAAACCATTGGTGCATCTATAAAAACCCTAGAAAAAAAATATAATTTTTTGAAATATATCAACATGGGTAAAAAAAATATTCTCCAGGATGGTTTTGCGTTAAGCATTTCACCAGAGATAGAATCTATAAATAAAGAAAGACTTGGAAAGGCAATAGAAGCCTTGATAAGAGTAGTCTATAACGACGTTGGAAACGAGGCAGGTCTTTATTTTATAACTGAACTTAAAGAAAACACAGACAGAAATATTACTACTATGATCCAGGATTTAGATGTTGATTTAAACCAGATACAGCTTGAGCAACATTATGCATTTCGTAGACGAGAAAGGAAAAAAAAGATTGAGGAGATGACACGAACAGGAAAACTCGATTCTAAAAAACCAGAGAATCTTTTGGGTTATACATGGAATAGTATCTCACACTGGCGACATGATCCAAATAGCAAGTACTGTACATTATATGACAAAGAAGGAAGGGTGGTAGACAGGCTTAATTTAGATCATATTATTAGAAACTACGTGGAAAAACTATCTGGATATGTAGACGTTGACCCCAGAGAAGTTGAAAGAGAAACAAAGATCTATGAAAAAGAATATGAGTTACTAAAGCTGATGCTTGAACGGGATATGGATGCAGACACAGCTCAACATAAATTAGATGTCTCTAGAGAGGAACTAAACGATATGATACGTAAACTCTCTGAAATGGAGATGTTACAATATGTATCATTTGATACCCTTGAAATAACAGAGACAGGTATAGGATACATATCAAGAAAAGAAGAAAAGGACTGATACTTTTTTACTATTAGACACAAAAATCTTTTATCACTTTAATAACTATTTCACCAGTGGCATTTACATCATCTGGATAGAAATATTTCATTATATCTCCTTCCTTGTGTTTTTGACCATCCCTATGGTGTAAAACCCAATAATAAAGTTTTATAAAACATACAGTTTTACAAGATGGTCTAAAAATTGACATTGCAAAAGGTCTGTCATCACTAGGTGTACCAATAGGCATCCATAGTGGCTCGATTCCTGCAGTATTATTTACTTTTTCTATATAATCTGCTTTTTTTGCTATATTCCAGACTTTAAACAAAAAGGGCAATTTACTGCAAATTAAAGTGAAATCAAGTTTTGGATCTAATTGTTTAAAACCTAGCTGATTTAGATCAAAAACATATATTATATTTTCATCTCTGTGGGCATACTCATAGGAATACGCTCCTCTTAAACCAGCTTCTTCGCCACCAAATCCGATGAATTTAATATTATACTTTGGTGTGATATTATTATCAACAAAATATTTAGCAACACCCATAACCATAGCCATGCCAATAGCAGAATCAGCAGTACCCTGACACCACCAAGAATCATAAAGACAATCAACAAGC